>JAEEGH010003555.1_pt1 | contig 40890 bp, 29 predicted proteins | sample 9134181 | NCBI WGS metagenome assembly JAEEGH01 (sample SAMN16246544, study PRJNA631951) | gut metagenome | biome: gut microbiome; feature: rumen; material: DP-attached | host: Bos | place: Iran: Karaj | collected 2018-10 | reverse complement strand
GATTACACAGAAAAACACAGATATTTTGATTATCACAGAATTAAAACAGTGAGAATCTGTGTAATCTGTGGCTAAGTTTTTAAATATTCGGGGTGTCCCAGACTTTGGTCTTGGTGCAGGCGGCGGGGACGGATTGTGTGCCGACCTTGAGGAGGAAGTCACCCTCTTCGAGGGTCCAGCGGCCGTCGGCACCTACGAAGGCGAGGGACTTGGCGGGGAGCTGGAAGGTGACGGTCTTGGTCTCACCTGGCTCGAGGGCGATCTTCGTGAAGTCACGCAGGCGCTTGTTGTCTGGCACGATGCTGGCCACGAGGTCAGAGGAATACAGCAGCACGGCTTCCTTTCCAGCACGCGAACCTGTATTCTTTACATCGACAGTGACAGTAAGGATATCGTCGGCAGTGAACGAAGCCTTGTCCACCTTCAAGTTCGAATACTCATAGGTGGTATAGCTGATGCCATAGCCGAAGGGCCACTGCAGAGATACCTTGGCATCGTAGTTATAGGCGCCTTCCATCGTACCCACCTCCTCAGAGACCTTATAGTCGTAGGTGTTGAGGGAATTGATCTCACGCGGATAGGTGTATGGCATCTTGGCAGAGAAGTTCACGTCGCCGGCAAGGAGGTTGACGAGGGCATCGGCACCGTAGTTACCTGGGATGAAGATGTCCACCACCGCCTTGGCGAGGGGTTCGATATCGGCGATGAGGCGCGGACGGCCTTCATTCAAGACCAAGATAATCGGCTTGCCCGTCTTTGCGAGGGCCTTCACGAGGTTGCGCTGGTTCTCTGAGAGCCAGAGGTCCGTGAGGTTGCCAGGCGTCTCGGTATAGGAGTTCTCGCCGATGGCAGCGATGATGACGTCAGCCTGAGCGGCAGCAGTCACGGCCTTGTCGATCTGGGGCTCGTTCTCGTCGTAGTAGGCACCGTCTTCGTTGTAGGTCACGCCCTGCTCGAGGATGATGTTGTCCTTGCCGTATTTGTTGCAGAGGGCCTCATAGATGGTGTTGTATTTCTCAGAGAGATTCTCAGCTCTTGAACCCTGCCAGGTGTAGCTCCAGCCACCATGGAGGCAGCGCATCTGGTTGGCGTTGGGACCAACCAAAAGGAATTTACGATTTACGGATTTACCATTTACTGATTGATTACCTTTGAGCGGCAGTATGCCATCCTCATTTTTCAGGAGGACGATGGACTCCTCGGCAGCTTTCAAAGAGGCAGCGGCGAACTCGTCGGAGCCGAACTTCTCAAAGCCCTTGCCACCAGTGTTAGGCTCGTCGAAGAGCCCGAGGCGATACTTTGCACGAAGGATACGGCGCACGGCATCGTCGATACGCTCCATCTTCACCTTACCCTCGTTGACCAGCTCCTTCAGCAGGATGCAGAACTCGACGCTGTAGGGGTCCATCGACATGTCGATACCGGCATTGATGGCGATGCGGATGGCGTCTTTCTTGTCCTTGGCCACGTGTTCGCGAGAGAAGAGGTTGTTGATGTCGGCCCAGTCGGTCACGAGGAATCCGTCCCACTGCAGGTCTTCCTTCAGCCACTTCGTCAGATACTCATAACTGGCGTGCAAGGGTACTCCGTTGACGGAGGCAGAGTTGACCATCATCGTCAGGGTGCCGGCGAGGGCAGCGGCCTTGAAGGGCTCGAAGTATTTCTCACGGATCATCTGCGGTGCGAGATAGGCAGGTGTACGATCCTTACCAGTCCAGGGGGCTCCGTAGGCGAAGTAGTGCTTCGTGCTGGTACCTACGTGGTAACGGTCGATGTGGTTATTGTCATCACCCTGATAACCCTTGATCTCGGCCACCACCATCTTTGCGTTCACGATGGCATCCTCACCGAAACTCTCATAGACGCGAGGCCAGCGGGGGTCACGGCTCAGGTCCACCACGGGGTTATACACCCACGGGCAGTTGGCGGCGCGGCTCTCGTAGGCGGTAATCTCTGCACCAGTCTTCACTAGATCGGTGTTGAACGTGGCACCCATGTTAATGGGCTGTGGGAAGAGGGTGCCGCCAGCGGTGTAGGTGACACCGTGGTTGTGGTCGAGGCCGTAGATATCAGGGATGCCGAGGTACTTCATCGACTTCTCCTGTATCAGGCGGATCCACTTCTGCCACTGGTCTACGCTTGGGGCACGGGTGCCTGGGGCATTGAGGATCGAGCCCACCTTCCATTTTGAGATGAGTGTGTCGAGCATCGTCTCGTTGAGTTGCCATTCGCGCTGGGTCTCACCCTGATAGATGTCGATGGGGAAGTTGCCGAGCTTGTCGATGATCTCCTGGTCGGTCATCTTCGTCATAGCCTCGACTTCTTCGGCAGAACGGCCATACTGCTGTAGTACGGAGCGCACCTTCTCACGGTCTACCTTCGCGTTCTTTACTTTCATGTTTCCCATCACGTCGAGGTTCAGCTCAAGCATCTGGCCGATCTTCTCGTCGAGCGTCATACGGGCGAGGGTCTTCTCAATCTTCGCCTCTATGTCCGCATCGCGAGGGATAGCCTGGGCAGAGGTGGAAAGGTGAAAAGGTGAAAGAGTGAAAAATGCTACGCCTAAGGCGAGTCTCTTAATTGAATTAGTAATCATAGCTATAATTGTTTTTAAAATGTAATCATCTGTAAACTATAAACTCATAAACTATAAACAAAACCCTACAGTTCTTTCACCCGCTTCTCGAAGGTCTCACGGTTGCCGATGGCACCGTTCTTCAGTCGGGCACGGTAGTTGTAGATGGTGTTGACGGAATAGTGCAGGAACTCCGCGATCTTCGAGGAGTCCTCGATGCCCAGACGGATGAGAGCGAAGATGCGGATGTCCGTCGTCAGACGGTTCTCCTTCGGCTGCACCTGTACCTCCGGCAGCAACAGGGCGTTGAAGTCGTCGATGAAGTTGGGGAAGAGATGCAGGAACACGGTGTCGAAGTTCTCATAGAGTTCCTCAAGCTCCTTCTCCTTCAGTTCCGTCGACTTGGAGATCTGATACAAGTCGTCCAGTTCCTTGTTCTTCATCTTTTTGTTCACCATCTTCCGATAGTTGTCGAGTTTGTCGATATACTGCGAGCAGAGGCTCATGAACCGTCCGATGTACTCTTCCTTCACCCGATTACTCTCAGTCAATTGACCATTGACCATTGACAATTGGCCATTCAGTGCCGCGAGTTCGTCTTTCTGCGTGGCGAGCAGGCTGTTGGCCGAGGCCAGTTCGTCGTTGGAGGTTTTCAGGGCGTTACGTGCGCTGGCCAGCTGCTGGTTCCTGCGATGCACGAAGAAGAGGGCAGCCAACACTATCAAGGCGAGGATGCTCACCACGATGATTGACATGCGGAGCACACTGGTGTTGTGTTCTACGGCCTTTTGGTAGTTCTTCTCAATCACATTCAGTATCGGCGTAATCTGCCACGAGCGCATGCGTGTATTAAAGCGGTTGTTGCAGTCCCACGTGAAGCGGATATAGCGGTACGAGCGATCCAGGTCGCCATCGGCATTCAGCAGCTCAGCCAACGAGAGGAGCGACGCTTGGTCCATCACGGCATGGCGCACATCGCTGAGGGCCGACTGTGCCCCCCAGTAGCGCAGTTCATCCTCGTCCTCGCTGCTCATCCAGCGGTAGTAACAGGCGATGGCATACTCACGGCTGTCGGGGTTGACACGGTTCACCCACTGGTCGCTCACCTTTCGCGCCTCCGCGAGTTGCTGACGGCCTGCCAGCTCCTGGATCCTGTACATCAGATAGTCCGGATCCTGATGGTCGATATGTGCGAAGAGCGAGTCGCGATAGGTGGTCTGCAACTTGAAGTACTGCTCCTTCATCGGGGGGATGATCGAGTAGTAGCCCAACTCACCGTAGACGTGCATCTGCGACTGGTAGTAGTTGCGCAGTCCGACGCTGTCGAGCTGTTGCTTGTTGATGCTCTTCAAGAAGGCGAGAGCCTCGTTGTAATAGCCCACGGTGGAGCACTGAAAGGCCTTCAGCGCCAAGCAGTTGCCCACCCGTGCCTTCCACTCCTGACTCCTGGCTCCTGAGTCCTGACTCCTCTCAGCCCAATGCATCGCCTCGCTCAGGTAGTAGAGCGCCGAGTCGTTCATGAACGACTTGTAGCGCTCATAGAGATCAAATGCCAGCTCATATTTCTCCTCTGGCCTTTGGGCGTGCAGGTATTGCTGTCGCGTCTCCTCTATCTGCCGCTCGTACTGTCCCACGATTTCTGGAGACTGTTCGATGGCCTGATCTATTTCGAGGAGTAGCGACTTGAAGTCCTTCTTCCCCTGGGCGGGCAAGAAGGTCGCGGAAGCCATGAATAGCCAGATAAGTAGTAGTCTTATATTCATACAGTTCTTGTTTGCGTGGGCAAATTTAAGAAAAAAAGCTGAATTGGCGAAAGTTTTTTATTTAAATCTTTCACAATTCAGCTTTTTTTGTCGTTTTGCTACAAAAGGGGACGTCATTACTGTGTGTAAGACAGTCGTGAGGCGACGATTGGGGAAAGTATGCGTTTTTACAGAGATTAAGGAGTGTGAAATCTGAAAATAATTTGGAAGAAATTAAAAAAATGTTTGGATTGCATTGATATATTTTGTAATTTTGCACCTGTAAACAAGTTCAGGCTGTAATGAAAACTATAATAACTTTTAAAACAAACAAAATGAAAAAGAATCTTTTTAGGGTAGCCGTTCTCGGTATTGCCATGTTATTTTCAAACAACGTACAGGCCCAGTTTAACATGGGTGATGTTTTAGGAAACGTAGTTAAATCTGATTCATTGGGCGGTTCGTCATCGGCAGGTGACCTGATTTCCGGCCTGACCACCGTTTTCTCCGGCAGCAAACAGGCCACGTCTCAGAACATTGTCGGTACATGGGCGTATGCGGAACCTGCCATCGTACTTGAGTCGGACAATATTCTCTCGAATGCCGCCTACAAACTGGCTGCCAACAAAGTGGAAACTACGTTGCAGAGTTATCTGACACAGTATGGCTTCACGCCAAACACGTTTCAGATAACCTTCAACGAAGACGGCACATTCTCAGAGACCCTGAAAGGCCAGACGTTCAGTGGCAAGTGGAATGTGGTTGACTCAAAGCTTCAGCTGTCCATTGCCACGGTTCAGGCGCTGTCTGTCACCACCCAGATGGACGGCAGCAACATGCAGCTTGTGACTGATGCTACGAAATTGCTGACCATGCTCAAGTCGTTAGGCACCAACTCTAATGACAGTAGCATCAAGACGGTAACTTCGATGCTGGAGGGTGCCAAAGGTATGCTGGTAGGCATCACGCTGAAGAAGCAGTGATGCCTATTTGCCTTGGGATTATTCCAATGTGAATGAGCAGCGACTGACGATCTTGTCTGAGGCCGTGCCTGCGAGGGCCTCGAAGGCACCTGGCTCTGCCGTCCACTGGCTGCGGGCCTCGTCGTAGAAGCTGAGGGCACGCTTGTCGATGGTGAGGCTCACCTGCTGGGTCTCGCCAGGCTGGAGGAAGACTTTCTGGAAGGCCTTCAACTCCTTGACGGGCCGCTCGACAGAGGCCTCGAGGTCGCTGATGTAGAGCTGAACGGTCTCGGCTCCGGCTCGGCTGCCAGTGTTGGTGACAGGGATGGTGAAGGTGATCTCGTCACCCTCCTTCATCGAAGTCTTATCAGCTGTGAGCTTACCCAACTTGAACGTCGTATAGCTCAGACCATGACCGAAAGCAAATAGCGGCTTATTTTCATTGTTTAATTTTTGCATTTTTGCATTTTGCTTGTCGAGCCAGCGGTAGCCGACGAAGATGCCTTCCTTGTATTCCTCGTCGATGATCTTGTGGTCAGCGCGCCAAGTGCCAGGATAGGCATTGAGGGCGTGGGCACCACACTGGTCAAGGGAGGCGTACCATGTGAAGGGGAGCTTGCCGGAGGGGTTGACATCGCCGAAGAGGACGGAGGCGATGGCCTCGCCTACCTCAGAGCCGATGAACCAGGCCTGCACGACGGCTGGCACCTTGTCGAGCCAAGGCAGGGCAGCGCCGTTGCCGGAGATGTTGACATAGACCAGACGCGGATTGACCTTCAGGATGGCCTCGATGACCTCGTTCTGGGCGTAGGGCAGGTCATAGGACAGGCGGTCGTGACCTTCGCAGTCCTGATGGTCGCTCTTGTTCAGACCTCCGATGAAGATGACGATGTCTGCCTCACGGGCCTTCTCCACAGCCTCAGCCGTGAGTTCGGCCTGAGAACGGGTTTCGTAGAGCGAGCGGCCTACGGTGACGCCGTTGTAGCTCTGGACGGTATCACCGACGTAGCCTCTCGCGTATTCTAGGCCAGCGACGCGGGCTTGGAGTGCGTCGAGGGGGAGAATCTCACGCTGTACCTTGAGGGAGGAGGAGCCGCCGCCGACGGTCATCATCTTGATGGCGTTCTCGCCGACGACGAGGATGCGCTGGGTCTTCTTCACGTCAATGGGAAGGATGGGCGAATCTGCCTTTTCACCTTTTGACTTTTTCACCTTTTCATTCTTCAGCAGTACAATGCCCTGTTGGGCGATCTCAAGGGCGGCCTGATAGTGGCTATCGGAACACAGGAAACCAAAGGGTTTGTTGCGATTCATGGTGGTGCGGTAGTAGAGACGGAGCAGGCGACGTACCTTGTCGTCGAGTTCCTCCGTGGTATACTTGCCGCTGAGGATGCCCTGCTTGTAGGCATCGGCGAGATAATAGCTGTCGTAAGCGTTGGTCTTGCCCATCGTCAGACCGTCTGTCCAAGTGCCGAACTCGAGGTCGAGTCCGTTTTTCACGGCCTCATCGGTATCATGACAGCCTCCCCAGTCGGAGATGACTACGCCGTCGAAGCCCCAGTCCTGTTTCAGGATCTTGTTGAGCATGATATCATTGTGGCAATTGTGTTGGTCTTTGTAGAGGTTGTAGGCGCCCATGATGCTCCAAGCCTCACCCTCCTGCACGGCAGCCTTGAAGGCAGGCAGGTAGATCTCATGCAGGGCACGGTCGGAGATGATGACGTTCACCTGATGACGATATTCCTCGTCGTTGTTCAGGGCGTAGTGCTTCACACAGGCAGCGACACCCTTCGACTGGAGGCCTCTGACGTATGGCACTACCATCCGGGATGCCAACCAGGGGTCTTCGCCCATATACTCGAAGTTACGGCCTCCAAGCGGTGTGCGATAGATGTTCACGCCAGGACCGAGCATCACGCTCTTGTTGCGGTAGAGAGCCTCCTCGCCCAGACTCTCGCCATAGAGTCGGGCCATGCGGGGGTTCCAGGTGGCAGCGAGACAGGTGAGGGCAGGGAAGGCCACGCACGAGTCGTTGGTCTGTCCTGCCTGTACCCACTCATCCCAGAGCACGTCAGGACGCACGCCATGAGGGCCGTCGTCTGTCCAGAGGTCAGGGAATCCGAGGCGTTTCACACCAGGCGCAGAGAATTTCGACTGCGCATGAATGACGGCAATCTTCTCGTCGAGCGTCATGCGACTCAGGGCATCGTCGATGCGCTGTTCGATGGGCTTCGACTCGTCGAGGTAGACGGGGGTTTGTGCCATTGTTGTCACTGCAGTCATCAGCGACAGGCAGATAGAGGTCAGTTTTTTCATTGTCTTGTTATGATTCTATGATTTTGGATATATATACCTTTATGAGGCGTGGTAACAGGTCGGCCTTGGAGGTCAAATGTCTGAGAGTTGAGAGTTGAGGGATGAGCGTTCTGATCACCTTTGAGGGGAAGGACGGCGGTAGGCATCCGGCGGGCGAAGGCTTCCTGCAGATAAGGGATGTGGATGTTGACGAAATCCCTCAAGTCGGTAATATAGCGGTCATAGTTGCTATAGTAAGCATTTTTAGCCCAGTCGTACACCTTCTGGTTGATACGCCATTTCTTGAAGTTCTCTGTCTGCGTCTGCCAGATGGCTGTGCGCAGGCTGTCGATATGATCTAACAGATACTGCTGAAGCCCATCATCGACCAGTTGCTGCAGACGGTCGTTGCAAGACTGAGCGAACCAGGGGTCCTGCCACAGGCGCTGCATAATCTTCTCGAAGGGTCGGTTCCACAGCCCCAACTCTGCCTCCAACTGTTTCAGCAGACTGCGTTCAGAACTGTTGTCATAGGCGAGATCCATATCCCACAGCGGACCGAAATGCATCTTGTCGTCATCACCGTCCTTATACATATAGATACTGTAGAGTGCATCGATGTTTCCTGTAATCTCAGCCCCCACATACCAGTTGACCAGATCTTCCCCGTCGACGTATGCGCGATAGCCGCGCTGCGGGTCAGCGAAGTCGTTGCCGGCGACGGTCTCCTCAAAACGCTGTAACCACTGTCCGACGGCGATACGCGTGCCGACGCTCAGTTTCTCGTCTTTAGGGTTCTTGATGGTGTACATGATGCCATAACGTGTCGTCGTTATCAGGGGTTCCTCCTTCGAGTTTTCGTTGACTACCTCCAGCAGCCAGCCGTTGTCCTCGCTGATATCTATACGCCCCTTGTGCACCTGCACTTGGTCGCTAATCTGATAAGTTCCCTGATAATTGCCGTTCAGATAGAGGTCTACGAACCGTGCTGCGGGACAGAACGTCATCCCCATGAATCGCCCGAGGTCGTAAGTCAGGGCATTGCGGATCATTGTCTTGTCACCGTGGTTGGCCAGAAGCGTCCAACTCTTGGCATTCGCAAATCCCTCGCCCAGCAAACGCTGTTTCTTCTCGAACTTCAGACGGAATGACTTCTTGTCGCTGTTCCACCAAGAGGAGTTTCCGCGACCTCGTATCTGGGTATTCTCATAGCGCTGGATGCTGTCACCATCGGTCAGGATAAAGGTACAACTGATGTACTCTTCCTTACTGGTGACAGAGCGGCGGTTCTCCGTCTCAATATAGACAGAGGGCACGTCAGTCTTTTGTGGATAAGACTGAGCGTGTCCCACCGTCATTGAAGCTAACCAAACAATGTAGAATACAAATCTTTTCACTCTTTCACTTTTTCACCTTTTCACCTTTCCCATACCCATGGTCTGGATATAGTCCGTCTGAGGCTTGCAGTTCTCAAAGCGACAGTTCTCTGCAAACTGCATGAGCAACTGGCGGAACCGGGCCTGTTCGGGACGAGCTTCGCGCCATTCCTGATAGGTGTTACGTGAGGTTTCAGAATATTTCACGACGATGCTATCCCATCCCTCGGGACGCTGGATGCCCATCATACACGATCCGTCAACCTTCTTGTAAGGCCAGAACGTATAGCCGATGTTCACCTCCTTGAGCACCTTGACAAAGTCGCGCTGCCACTCGTCGGTGTTATGTCCGAACTCACCCATATACATCGGACGGTTGATGGAGTCGCGGAAGTTGATATAATGGGTGATGGCCTCCTTGGTGGCAGGACCGCCATAGCGATGGCAGGTGTACATCAGCTTATTGTCATAGCTGGCATCGTCGAGCATCCAGAAGAAGCTGTTCCAGTGGGCACCACCTAATAATATGATATGGTTCTGATCTACCTCTCGGATAGCCTTCGCCGCCTTTTTATAGAGTGGTTGCAGCAGCGAGTAGAGCGAATCCTTGTTGGCGAAATAATGGGCGATAGGCTCGTTCATCAGTTCATAGCCGAGGATGGTTGTTTCGTTCTGATAGCGGTCGGCAATCTCGCGCCAGATGTCGCAGAAGAGCTGCTGACTGCGTTCGCTCTCGAAGAGCCAGGGATAGCCGTGGCCGTCGTCGATATTATCGCCCGTCTGACCACCAGGACAGTCGTGCATATCGAGAATCAGGTAGAGGTTGTTGGCCTTGCACCAGCTCACCACCGAGTCGATGCGTGCGTAACCGTCTTTCTGGCCTGTCTGTCCCATATAGTCTTCATCAGTGAAGAGCTTGTAGTTGAAAGGCAGGCGGATGGTGTTGGCACCCTGCGAGGCGATGAAGTCGATATCGGCCTTCGTCACATAGTTGTCCTTGAACTGCTGCCAGAACTCTGCCGTGAAGTCCGGTCCCACAGCCTCCTTGAACAGCAGGTCGATCATCCAAGCAGAGTTGGTGCGGCTGAAGCCGAACATATACCCTTCCGGATTAAGCCAGTTGCCAAGGTTCGTGCCCTGGATGAAGAGTTTCTCGCCATTGGGCTGGATGAGGTCATGGCCCTGGATGGTGACAAAGCCCTTGCTGTCCTCCTGTCCGCCACCTGCTGTGCAGGCGGCGAACATGAAGAGAAGGATAACGAGGAACGAGGAAAGAGGAAAGAGGAAGGAGAATACTCTTTTCGCAGACAGACGGCTCCTCATTATAGCGTTTATCTCAGTAATCATCTGTAAACTGTAAACCGTAAACTGTAAACTATAAGCTACTTCTTCTGGAACACGCGGACATAGTCTACTTCCATCGTAGCCGGCAGCGCGTTCTCGTCTACGCCCTGCGATCCGCCCCAGTCTCCACCCCAGGCGAGGTTGAAGATGACGTAGAAGGGATCGTTATAGGGCCAGTCGTCACGGCCTAAGCCACGGTTGTCGTAGGAGAGTTGCTTCTTCCCGTCGACGAAGGTGGTGATGTTCTGGGCCGTCCACTCGATGGCGTAGGTATGGAACTCACCCTCAGCCCCCTTGCAGTACATCTCGTGAGTGACCTGCGTACCGTTGCTATGCACATGGGCATTGGCGTGGAGGCTCGATGACACGTAGTTGGGGTGGTAACCCACTTCCTCCATGATGTCGATCTCACCATCGGCAGGCCACGAGCGGAAGTTCACAGGCATCATCCAGAAGGCGGGCCAGGTGCCCTTACCCTTCGGCAGTTTGATGCTGGCCTCGATATAACCGTATGTCCAACCCTCCTTCACCTTAGCATAGACACGGCCGGAATAGATCTTGCCGTCCTCCTTGAAACAATGGATACGGAATGTACCGTCCATCACCTCTGTGACATAGCGGCCCTTGGGCGTCACATGGTTCACATAGTTCTGCAGTTCGTGGTTCACCCATCCGCTGCCCTGCACCTCATGCGTCCAGTCGGCAGGATTCAGTTCCGTACCTTCGTTGAACTCATCGTGCCAAACCAGCTGATAACCGTCAGGAGCATCATAGGCAGCCTGTTCTGCTGCAGCCTGTGTGACCGTGATGGCCTTGCGGGCAACACCCGACATTACCGTGACAGCACCAGTGCGGGCCTCTGCCACAGGATTAGCAGGAACCGTGATGGTGATCGTACCCGCCTGGTCTGCCGTATTCTGAGTCTTGACCGTGAAGAAGTTCTCGCCTCCCATGGCCACACCCCACTCCTGGCCTGTCGTCGTGACATTGACAAGGTAGGTGCCACCTTCTGCTGGCACGTTGACGGTCTCTGGCGAGATGGTCAGGCTGGCTGCGGCTGGCTGGGGATCGTCCTCACCCCCTCCGCAGCCCAAAAGGGCTACGGCGAGAGAGAGTAGAACACTATTAAGCATGAATCTTTTCACTTTTTAATTCTCCTTAAGTACAATCTTACTGATCTTCACGTTGGTACCGCCAGGACAGCCTCCGAAGTCGAAGAACAGGCGGATGGCTGATGCATCGGTACCTTCCTTCAGAACCAGGTCGTACCATGTGAATGTCAGGGGACCGTCTGCCTCGACGTCGTTACGCTCTTCGATGAAGAAGTTCGTGTCGCCAGCATCCGTCAGTTTCATGGTGACCTGCGGACAATCCTGGTCTACCTCCATCTCAAACTGGAAACTATAGGTCTTTTGAGCCACGGCAGTCAGTTTGGTGTCGATGTGGAACTGTCCCTGCCACTGGTTCTTGCCGAGGTCGGCGGGCAGTGTGAGTTCGTAGGTGTTGCCATTGTGTGTGGCCTCTGTGAAGTCGATGCCGTGCCAGTCGTCGCCAGCAGCGAAGTAGTAGCCGAGTTCAAAGGCTCCTGCGTCAACGGCCTTCCACATGTTGGCGTCATCGTCGTAGTTCAGCGGGGCGGGCTCTGCAGAGCCGTTGGCCTCCTCGAAGTAGATCTTGCTGATCTTCACGTTAGCACCACCAGGACAGCCTCCGAAGTCGAAGAACAGGCGGATGGCCTCTGCGTCAGTACCCTCCTTCAGGGTCACGCCTTCACGCTTCAGGATGAACGGTTCGCCTGCAGCCACGTCGTTGCGCTCCTCGATGAAGAAGTTGCTGTCGCCGGCATCGGTGAGTTTGAAGGTCACCTGAGGCAGATCTGCGTCAGACTCCATGATCATATAGAAGTTGTACTTCTTCTCAGCCGAGGCCGTTAGTTTGGTGTCGATGTGGAACTGTCCCTGCCACTGGTTCTTGCCGAGGTCGGCGGGCAGTGTGATAGTCCAGGCGTCGCCAGCATGTGCTGCCTCCGTGAAGTCGATGGCATGCCAGTCGTCGCCAGCAGCGAAGTAGTAACCTGTGGCATTGAAGGCAGAACCCTCGTCAACGGCCTTCCAGAGGTTGGAAGCAGCGTCGTAGTTCCAGTCGAACTTGTCGTTGCCGCCCTCTTCTCCGCCTTGGCCGCCTTCTTCCTCAGGCTGGCCTGCGCCATCATCGAAGGCATGATCCTTCAGCACCATGTCGGTGATCTCTACCTCAGTACCGGCCTGACAGCCACCGAAGTCGAATACCAGGTGCATAGATGCGATGTCCTTACCTTCCATATTGCTCTTCACGAGCAGATATTCCGTCTCTGCCTCCAGAGGGATGACCTCGTCGAAGTAGAAGTTCGTATCGTCAGTGGCATCCGTCAGTTTCACGGTAGCACTATTCAGATCCTGATTAGCCTTCAGCTTGATGGAGAAGTCGTAGTTCTTACCTGCCTGTGTGGATACGCCACCGAGGTTCTGCAACTGGAACTGTGCCTGCCAGCGCTGGTTTGACTCATGAGGCAGATTCACCACAAACTTCTTGTTGCCCTCGTTGGTGTAAGTGATATCCTCGGCATTGTAGCCTTCCCAACCGTCGCCGTGGGCATAGTAACGGGAAATCTCCCATGTGGCATTCTTCAGCATATTGCCGTCGCTGTCGAACTTATAGCCCTTGAAGGCCTTGGGTGCATCATCTTCCTTGCTGGTGAGCATGAAGCGCCAGGTGATGCCTTCGCCCTCGTAGAGCAGTACCATCTCAGAATTGGTAAGTTTGGTGACAGTGAAGACGGGATTAGCATACTGTGCGTCGCTGGAGATATAGGGGAAGAGTGTCTCATCATCAAGAATCAGCACAATCTTGTCACCATCGACATCAAAGCGGTAACCTGCAGACTGAGTCTCAACTGGAGCCATGAAGTCGGCCATGCTGCCGTCGGGATTGGTCACAGTATTGTAGTCTGGCCAGAGGCTTGAGCCGTTGTTCACATACACGGTACCTTCCTCACCCGGATCGTAGACATAGCCACCATCGGCAGTGAAGGTGATGCGGTCGTCGTACACACCCCAGTCAGCCTTGTCGCCAGGGGCAGCACTCCACCAGTTGCTACCATCGGTACCAGGCTCACCACAGCCCATGTGTCCCTGCTCAGCGTAGTTGATACGCCAGGTACGGGAGATACGGTTGATATACGGTGTGAGGTCAATCTGAGAGTTCTCAAACGTAAACTGCTTGGTGATAGAGCCCTGGCTGAAGCCGTTGCGGTTGCCAAGACGCAGCTCCACGTCGTAGGTGCCAGCCTTGTTGTTGGCCCAGTTCACGGGGTTCAACGTAGAATACTGGGTGCCATTGATGGTCCAGATGGCATAGGTCTGTGCCGGTAAGTTGGCAGTGAAGGTAGCCTGGTTCACGCTCTGGTCTACATCCATATTGAAGTCCACACCCGAGATGGACGGGATTCCTGCCTGGTTCGGGCCGTCGAACTTTTCAGGCGAGCAGGCCGTGAATAAAGGTAAAAGGGTAAAAAGGTAAAAAGGTAAAACCTTTACCAACCCTTTGGCCTTAATAAATATATTTGTTCTCATATCTTTTACTTTTTTAATTTTTTACCTTTTTACTTTTTAATAGTTTCCGTTCTGCTTGAGGGTTCCCTGAGCAGCGTCGATGTTGTCCTGCGGGATGGGCAGATAGCGGACATCGTCTGTCCAGGCCTTGGTGCGATAGCCACCACCGTCGTTGGCGGGTGTCAGCACACTGGCAGCCCTGCCGGTACGTACGAGGTCGAAGTAACGCTTGCCCTCGCCCATGAACTCATGACGGCGCTCGTTCAAGATGATATCCTCGTCAACACCGTTGACAGCAGGCAGACCAGCACGCTCACGTACGATGTTCACATACCCAGCAGCTTCGCTGGCACTTCCACTCGTCTTCAGCAGCAGCTCAGCAGCGTTCAGCAGCGTCTCAGCATAGCGATACACGCGGAGGTTGTTGTTGAAACCAAGGTCGGCATCAGCCTTCTGGTCCTTGTTGTTACTCTTACGGCACATATACTTATAGAGACAGTAGCCTGTAGCCATCCAACCCGGATCGTCGCTCGTTCCATGGGCATTGAGGTCGAAGGCGGAGAACTCCTTGCGGAGGTCACCCTCCTCGAAACTTGCTACAGAGTGCAGGGGAATGGCACTGAAGCCCCAGCCAGCATCGACATCCTCATAGGGATCGCCGGCATTGGCCTTGAAGCTGCGCGGACCGTGCAGACGTGGGAACACAGCACCACCGGCTCCCAACTGGTTACCCCAGCCACGGACGGAGTTGTCGTCGAAATAGTTGATCTCAAAGATCGACTCCGAGTTCCACTCGCCGCTCTCTTCCCAGATATCCTTGAAGTTGGGGGTCAGATCATAGCGGTGGCTGTCGATGAGCTCCTTCATATAGCTGAGAGCCTTGCCACAGCGGCTGCTGTCGTTCTGAATCATCACCATCTCGGCATAGATCATATATGCCAGGGGTTTCGTCACGTGACCTTTCTGGTCGGTGGGATAATCGTCCTTCAGGGCACCCGTGGAGATGACGGACTCCAGTTCCTCAATCACCTTGGCATACACCTCGTCGGCAGTGCTCTGCTCATAGATATAAGGAGCGTCCAGATTCTCGAAGTAGCAGGGCACGTTGCCATAGAACTTCCAGAGCTGCAGGTAGTAGAACACACGGAGCAGACGGGCCTGAGCCTCGTAGTCTGCACGCTGGGTAGCGGTGATGTTACCGGCTTTCTCCACCCAATCACAATATTTCAGCACGTCGTTAGAGCGCTTCACGCCACTGTAGCTGTCGCTCCATACACCAGTCAGACAGACCACGGGAGTACAGGAGTAGTTGAACATCAGCTGCAGCATCGGCTGGTCCGTGTTACTGCTGCCGTTGGGGTACATGTCGTCGCTCATGAACTCAGAGATGAAGTTCAGGGCATTGTACTGCCAGGTACTTCCGTAGTCATACCAGTGCAGAGGTGCGTATGCGGCCACTAACGCCTCGTCGAGAGAGGTCTTAGTGGTATAATATTCCTCGATGAAGGTGTCGGTAGGACTGGTCACCTCCAGGAATGAGTCCTTACAGCCGGTCATGGCCAGCGCTGCAATCATTCCTAATAATATCTTGTTTGCTTTCATAATTGTTATCTTCTTAACTACTTTAACTACTTAACTTCTTTATCTACTTAGAAAGTGACATTACATCCTACACGGATTGTACGCGGCTGAGGATAGACACCGAAGTCGACACCATTTGACTTGTCTGAACCAGAAGAGATTTCAGGATCGAAGCCCCAGTACTTGGTGAAGGTCAGCAGATTCTCAACAGCTGCATAGACGCGCAGACGGCTGATGAAGACCTTCTTCGTGAGGAAGTCGGGGATGGTATAACCCAGCTCGATGTTCTTCAGACGGAGATAGCTGCCGTCGTGTACATAGAGGTCAGAGGCCTGCCAGTTGGTGGCGTCGCCCTGGATATAGATGGGATACTTGTTGGAGGTACCCTCACCCGTCCAGCGTCCGAGGAACCAGCTGGGAAGGTTGATGGAGGGCAGGTCGAGACGGCGGGTGGCATCGAAGATGTCATTTCCTGCCGTACCCTGCCAGAACATCATGAAGTCAAAGCCTCTCCATGCGGCATTCAGAGTGGCACCGAAGGTCCAGTCGGGTGTACCCTTACCGATCTTCGTACGGTCGGCATCGTCGATGGCGCCATCACCGTTCACATCCACGAAGCGGACATAGCCGGGACGTGCATCGGGCTGGATCATTCCCTGAGGACCAGTGTATGCCTTGACCTCCTCCCAGTTCTGGAAAATACCAGCGGTCTTGTAGCCCCAGAAGTAAGTAAAGGGCTCACCGGCCTCAGCACGGGAGATGTTACCCAGGTTAGAGACGTTATCATAGGTATCGAAGCCGGCAGCGTTACCCAGACGGATCAGCTCGTTCTTCAGATAAGAGGCGTTGGCCTTGATCTGGAACTTGGCATCCTTGATATTGAACTTATAGCCAAGCTCAAACTCGACACCGGAGTTTTCCATATCACCCACGTTACCGATAGGCTTCGACTCACCCACGTACGACGGGATGTTCATATCTTTCAGCATGCCATTGGTCTTCTTCTTGAAATAGTCCACGGTGAACGTGATCTTATTGTTCAGGAAGCCGAAGTCAACGCCGATGTCGGTCTGCTCAGACTCCTCCCACTTCAGATCGGGGTTCGACAGGCCACTGGCCTTCGAGCTGTTCACTTCCTTCTCACCACCAGCCATACCGAAGCCGTAGTTGTTACCGCCCTGTGTCAGCACAGTGTAACGGAAGTCACCGATGTTATCGTTACCGTTCTTACCCCAGCTGAAACGCACTTTCAGATTATTCAGCCAGTCGTTGGTGCTCTTCATGAATTTCTCGTTCATGACGTTCCAACCCAGAGAGAATGAGGGGAACACACCATATTTGTTATTAGAACCGAAGCGGCTGGAACCGTCGCGGCGCACTGTACCCTGAATCATATAACGCTCATCGTAGTTGTAGCTCAGACGGGCGAAGAGAGAAGACATGGTGTGTTTCACGCCAGGACCGCCCCATCCGTCACGGTCACCGTCAGCGGCAAGACCAGTGGCAGCATTGATCCAGGGCTTGTCATAGTCCTTCAGATTATTACGAGAGGCACCCAGCGTCCAGCCAGAGTTCTCAAAGGCACTCTGACCGAGCACCACGTTCACCGTGTGCTTGTCGAAGGTCTTGTCGTACATCAGCACATTCTCCAGCTGCCACACCGTACCACGGTCGCTCTCCATCGAGGCCGAACTGTAGTTGCGGTGCTTCGTCGGTGAGATCCAATAAGGAGTGGCATGGCTCTGGTTGCCCCAGAACGACATGTCGGTGCTGTAGCTGACACGGTATTTCAGACCGTCCCAGATACCCAGCGTAGCCGAGAAGTTGGTCACGAACTTATGGCTCCAGTTGTCGGCCACGGGCAGCTGGAACGATGCCAGCGGGTTGGCCATCTCATTGAAGCCGGCGCCAGGGATGTTCAGCAGCTTGCCGTCATCGTACATGGGCACGTATTCGTCAGGAAAGGTAGAGCCGTAATAGTCGATCTGCTCCTGGGCAGCCGCACCCTCCAGGTATGGAGCGATGATCGGGGGCAATGCGAGGGCAGAGCCGATCTCGTTACCCCACTGAGAGTTGGGATCCAGCCCGGCACTTTTCACACGGGCGTAGGAGAGGTTCACCTGTACATCGAGCTTGTCGAGCCAGTTGCGTTCCTTCGTCATGTCGAACACGGTAAAGTTGAAGTTACCGCGCAACGTCAGACGTCTATAGTTCGAGTGGCCGTAGTTTCCACCTACGATACCCTCCTGGTTGTAGTAGCCCAGAGAGAAATAGTAGTTCACCTTCTCCGTAGCTCCACTCAGCGTCAGCTCGTGGTTCTGCACGGGGGCTTTGTCGTTGAAGAGCAGATCCTGCCAGTCAGTATTCGTGGTCACTTTGTAGGGGTCAGCGTACTTCGGAGCCTGTCCGGCATTCACCAGACCTTCGTTCTGCATCACCATATAGCCAGTGGCGTCGAGCACGTCGCGATGCTTCCATGCTGTCTGCCAACCCTGAGAGAAGTTGTAGTTCACGGTCACCTTACCCATCTTACCCTTCTTCGTGGTCACGAGGATCACACCGTTGGCAGCACGGGCACCGTAGATGGCACCAGAGGCAGCGTCCTTCAGCACCTCGATACTCTCGATGTCGCTGGGGTTGATGTAGTCAAGGCCACCCTCGATGGGCATACCGTCAACAATATACAACGGGTTAGAGTCGTTCACCGATCCTATACCACGCACGCGGATGCGTGAGGCAGCACCGGGCTGTCCTGAGTTGGAGGTGACGTTCACACCAGCGGCAAGGCCCTTCAGGGCGTTGTCCATACGCACGGGAGCCGTACCGGCAAGGTCGTCGCTCGACACCTTGGCGATGGCGGCGGTCACCACGCTCTTCTTTTGAACACCGTAACCAATTACGACGACGTCCTGCAATGTCTGGGCGTCTTCCTTCAGCACGATGGTCATGCCGTTTCTGGCGTTCACCTCCTGCGAGGTGTAGCCAATGTAACTAATAATAATAGGTGTACCCTCACTCACCTTGATCGTGAACTGACCATCGAAATTCGTGATGGTTCCGTTCTGAGGGTTACCCTTCTCGACGATGGAAGCACCGATAATGGGCTCCCCAGCATCGTCTGTCACAGTTCCCAAGATACCTTGGGCGTTCGAAGCCATTGACACCATCAGTGCCAACAACAATAGATACCTGCTTTTTTTCATACTTTTGTTAGTTATTAATTATGATGATAATAGGTTGTGTCGCTTTTTTGTTTCGACAGTGCAAAATTACGAAATAATTTGTTTCATTTCAAGTCCAAAGGTAGAAAAAGTGGATTTATTTAGTGGACTCTTTCACTTATCCTGCTATTTTTCAGCAACTTAAACAAATCGCCCACCCTAAAAAGAGTGGACGAAATATAGAGGTGTAAAAAACACACTTTAACTCGTTTTTAACACTTATTTTACAAAAAAGCGACTTTCCTGCGATTGTCTTTCGGCCTACAATCTGCTCATCGTTATTCATGTCGTCAAACCTTTTCTGTTGAGGTCAGTTATCCATTTCGCTCTATCTTTTATGCTGCTTTTATATCTTTTTGCTCTGTATTTTATCAGAAAACCAACGGTTTTTGATCTTTCTTTTGTTAAAAAGTCATTCTTTTTTGGTCTTTCTTTTATTATTGTGTATATTTGCACTCGAATTTATTGTGACATAGTTATGGCATATTACAAGAGACATATAGACAACTATCTGGAGGAGTGGCATCGCAGTTCCAACCACAAGCCGCTGCTCATTCGAGGCGCACGCCAAGTGGGCAAATCAACTGCTGTCCGTCAGTTGGGCAAGGTGTTCAAGTACTATCTTGAAATAAATCTTGAGAAGCAGCCCGATCTGCATCAGTTCTTTCCTGACAATATCAACGTGAAGCGCACATGCCAACTGCTGAGCGTTAGTACTGGCATTCCTGTTGTTCCAGGCGAGACGCTTCTCTTCATCGATGAGATACAGTCGTGTCAGAATGCCATCCGTGCGCTTCGATATTTCCGTGAAGACTTTCCAGAACTGCATGTCATAGCGGCTGGTTCACTGCTGGAGTTTGCACTCGAAGACCTTCCCTCGTTTGCTGTTGGACGCATCCGCTCCTTCTATTTGTATCCATTCTCCTTCGACGATTTCCTCTCTGCTCAGGGACTGGATGCACTTATCCAATTCAAGAAGGAATCAGTCGTTAATGGCACCCCTCTGCCTGAACCTATTCACAGGCAACTCGTGGAGCAATTGCGTACATTTTATATTGTAGGAGGTATGCCAGAAGCGGTCAGCACTTGGATTTCCTCGCAGAGTTTTCTGGATTGCAAGCATATACATAGCGATATCATTGATACCTACCAGCAAGATTTCTCCAAGTATAAGAAGCGGGTCTCGCCTGATCTGCTCAGACAGGTACTGCGCTCTGTAGCACTCCAGGCAGGCACCAAGTTTGTCTTTGCGCAGGCCAGCCGTGAGGTTCCTGCCGCAGCGGTCAAGGATTGTCTCAGGCTGTTGTCGCTGGCAGGCCTCATCAAGCCTGTCAAACATACTGCTGCCAATGGCGTACCCTTGGGTGCAGAGGAGAACGAGAAATACATCAAGTATCTCTTTCTCGACTTGGGACTGATGCAAACACTTCTTGGATTGCCTTCAGAAGATATCCTGCTGGCATCCGAAGTGGATTTTGTCAACAAAGGAGCTGCATCTGAGATGTTTGTCGGACTGGAACTCCTCAAAGCTTACGACAGTTTTGTCAAGGCCGAAATGTTCTATTGGCAGAATACGGATAAAGGAACGCAAAGCGAGATAGACTATCTTACTGTCATTGGTGGAAAGATTATTCCCGTCGAAGTCAAAGCCAACACACAGGGGAAGATGCAGAGCCTCCATCTTTTCATGGAGAAACATGGGTCTGCATACGGCATCCGTACCTCGCTCGAAAACATTTCTTCTTATACCCATAACAGCCATCTGATAAAAGTTGTTCCTATTTACGCTTTATCTGCTTTATGATACAACCTCACAAGGGGGTTGTGACATTTTGGCGCAAAGGTGCCAGTCCCTTGCGCCCTTTGCCTACCCCATCACCTGCAAGCTGTCATGCGTCTCTGTATTCGAGGATGTCGCCTGGCTGGCAGTCTAACACACGGCAGATGGCTTCGAGGGTGGTGAAGCGCACGGCCTTAGCCTTGCCGGTCTTCAGGATGGAGAGGTTGGCGAGGGTCAAGCCTACGCGCTCTGCGAGTTCGCTCAGCGACATCTTGCGTTTCGCCATCTCCACGTCGAGGTTTACAATGATCTTCCCCATAGGCGCTCAGATGGTTAAGTCCTGCTCTTCCTTCAGTTTCATGGCGTCCTTGATCAACTTAGGCAGGAGGAAGAAAATAATGATCATGAAGCATGCCGGAGCTCTCATCAGACTGCCTCCATGCAGGGCCATCTTTTGGATGTTGTCCTGATTGGCAAAGCTATACATATAATCGTAGACCTGAATCGACACGATGAAATAGACGAAACACGCTGCTCCCAATACATAGAAGAGCCACATGCACCACTTGGAATACTGCTTTTTTATATAAATAAGGTGGCCCATAATGAGATAGAGCAATGAGAAAACAAGCATGCCGACAGTGCTCACCAGATTGCTGAGCAGATAGCTATACTCTTCTTCAGACGCTGCACGGCTCATGCCCTGGACGATGCCCCAGATGCCCCACACAAACAATCCCAGCCAAGAGATGGCGATCAACAGAAATACGGTCGTTGCGGGTACTTTACCCGAATTGCCAGAAACAGATATCTTTTTCATATTTTTATTGTTTTTATTTGATTATTTATCGAATATCGATGTGCAAAATTATGAAGTTTCTGAGATATCACCAAATAAAAACGATAAAACTTTATTGAATTTCGATATATTTAACATTTGGTGGTGGAAGGGGCGAGCGATTCGAGGGGTACGCAGTGACACAGCTACACAGCGTCATAAGCAAAAATGACGGTGTGACGCAGTGACACTGTGACACAGTTGCATAAGGTTCATCTTGTCGCAGTTACGCAGTTACGCAGTTGCATAATGCATTACGCTATTACGCTATTACACTATTACATTAGGTGATAATGCGCTGTGACATTTGGGAGAGACTAATTTCTATATTATTATATATATTATAATATATATAATAATATAATATATACCGATTGAAAAAGAAATATTGTTGAACGCAAATGTAACTGCGTAATAGCGTAATGTAGACAACACATGGGCAAATGCAACTGCGTCACAGCGTCACAGTGTCACTGCGTCAAGAAGGCAAATGAAACTGTGTAGCTGCGTAGCTGTGTCATTGTGTTGGTTATGAAAAGCCTTTACAAATGTAAGGAACAAAATTAGAACATCAAGAAAGCCTTGGGGAAACAGGAAGTTTCGTTAGGGGAAAGTGGGAGTTTCGTTAGGGGAAAGTCCGAGTTTCCCCTAGGGAAAGTCCAAGAGGCTAAAAGGGCTGAAAAACGGGAGGATCTTGGGTTAAAGGATTATTATGAAATTACTTTACATTTTGTCTTATAGTAACGCCGAGGCGTGTGCGCTATTACAAAAATTGAGGAGTGTGAAATCTAAAAATAATTTGGAACTTATTGAAAAAATACTTGTTTTGCATTGATATATTTCGTAACTTTGCATCAGAAACAAAACGTCAATAACAGAAAACAATAAAAGCATGAAAAAGATGATCTTATCGGCCGCCTTCATTGTTGCGGCCATGACTGCGACAGCACAGAACCCGATTGTGCAAACTTGGTTTACGAGTGATCCCGCCCCGATGGTAAGCGGCGACAGACTGTATGTCTATACGGGTCACGACGAGGACAACGCCGACTTCTTCTGGATGTACGAGTGGCGCCTGTATTCGACGAGCGACATGGTGAACTGGACGGACCACGGCTCTCCCATCGACCTTAGCAGCTTCTCGTGGGCTGACGACAGGGCCTGGGCAGCACAGACCATCGAGCGCAACGGCAAATTCTACTGGTACATCTGCGCCCACTCGAAGCTGACCAACGGCATGGCCGTCGGCGTGGCTGTGGCTGACTCGCCTACGGGTCCCTTCAAGGACGCGCTGGGCAAGCCGCTCTTCGACAACGGCTCATGGGACAACATCGACCCCACCGTGATGATCGACGACGACGGGCAGGCGTGGCTCTTCTGGGGCAACCCCACCATCAACTACGGCAAGCTGAACGCCGACATGCTCTCGTTCGACGGCGAGGTGAAGCAGGTGAACCAGACGGTGGAGGGCTTCGGCGCACCAAATATGAAAGAGCGCCAGAAGGACGTGAAGTACAAGGACAACTATACCGAGGGTCCGTGGATCATGAAGCGGACGTTCTTCCCTTTGGACAAGAAGGGCAAGAAGGCGAAGAAGGCCACAGGGCTCTACTATCTGCTCTATGCGGCCGGAGGCGTGCCTGAGCATATCGCCTACTCGACGGCTCCCTCGCCGGAAGGCCCGTGGACCTATCGTGGGGAGATTATGCCGCTGGAGGACACCAAGTCGTTTACGAACCACTGCGGCGTGGCAGACTTCAAGGGTCACAGCTATTTCTTCTACCACACGGGCAAGCTGCCTGGCGGAGGCGGCTTCGGACGTTCGGCAGCCGTGGAGGAGTTTGAGTACAACGCCGACGGCTCGTTCCCCATCATCCACCATACCGACGAGGGCGTGAAGCCCATCGGCACGCTGAACCCCTTCGTGCGCCAGGAGGCAGAGACCATCGCCTGGAGCGTGGGCGTGAAGTCGGAGAGCAACGCGAAGACGGGCGTCTTCATCAGCGACATCCAGAACGGTGATTATATTAAGGTACGCGAGGCGGATTTCGGCGACAAGCAGCCAAAGACCTTCACCGTCAGCGCCGCCTCTGCCCTGCAGGGGGGAAAGATCGAGGTAAGGCTCGACAGCCTTCAGGGTCGGCAGATCGCGCTCGTCGAGGTGCCTGGCACTGGCGGCTGGGAGCAGTGGCAGCAAATCAGCGCCAAAATCACCGAAAACGTCAGCGGCAAGCACGACATTTTCTTCGCCTTCAAGGGCAACAAAGGCGCCAAGCTCTTCAACTTCGACTGGTGGAAGTTTGAGGAATAAAGATAGAAAAAGTGTGATTTTGACACCACCTACTTGCCAAAAGTGGGTGGTTTTCAGATATAATCCCGGTGCCGGTGAGTGGAGTACGGGTAGTGGTCTTGGATGGAACCAGCACAGCACATGGATGGAGCCTCAGTGCTTCCAGATCCGTACTGGTTACTTCAAGAAGCCCCCATTGAACGGTTACACCGGCGGTGTTGAGGGCTGGGGTTCTATCGGCCTTCCTGAGTGGTATGGTAATGCCTTCGCAAGATTCTGATGAGGATAGAGTATGGCAGCACAGTGCAAATGGTACCGACCCAGAAGACCGTTTCTACATTTACCATACTCATGAGGCTCAGGATGCCGGTTATCAGGTAGGTTGGCAGGATAAGCACCGTCTCTTCCCCTATCCGCAGTCAGTGATTGATATGAACCCGAACATTAAGCAGAATCCGGGCTGGTAAATCACAGAGACAATAATCCACAAAATAAGGGCGTCGCATCATGGGATGTGGCGCCCTTTTACTATTGTCTGTGTTTACTCGATGCTGAGTATGATGCGGCGATAGGCCACAAGACGGAATGGGCCGTCGTCGTGAACCTCACAGATGAGGTGCAGCGTCTGTCCTGCGGCATCGGAAGGAATGTGAATCGTGGCTATTGGCTGGTCAGACTGGTCGATGGCCACTTTCGCTGTGCCTATCTCAGGCTGCTGCCACCAGAGGAAAGACAGGTGGTCGCCGTCAGGATCAGAAGACGCGGAGGCATCGAGGGTGAGGGTGGAACCAGCCTTGACCTTATTGACTTCTGAGGCGAGGCGGACGATGGGATTATGATTGCCCTGGCCCTCGTCAGCCCATTGCATACGGGCCATAAAGTCGTTGAGCTCGTCAGGATAGAAGCGCGTCTTATAGCCCACACTGATGCTGCGGAGAGGCTCCTGCCAGCTGGTCCAGGCGGTGGTGAGCGAATCGGCACAGAGACCCCGCTCGTGATAGCCAGCCCAACCTGCCTGACGGGGATCCTCAGGATCGTTCAGGCCGTTGGGCATCACATAAAGGAAACTGGGTGTGTCGCCCTCGACGCCCCATTTGTAATCGGGGTATTCTTTGCCCAAGGCACCCTTGCCCTGAATATGCTTCTTGTGCTGCTCCCAGTGGCGCTTGCCCAGTTCGCACTGCTCCTGCCAGGTGCCTTCGTCCCAGATGAACTGCAGATCGTCAGCAAAGTCCTTCCGCAGCCACTGATGGGAACTGTAGGCACGATCCATCCGCATACTGTAGTGCATATCCTGATCGGTGATGGTATAGATGCGGAACTTACGGACGAAGCGTTTCAAGTCCTCGGGTGTCCGTGTCTGTTTGACGCGCCAGATGGCCTGTGCCAGGGTGTTAGCGCCTCCCCAGGCAGCGACGTAGATGGGACGGGCATCATCTTCGTCAGCCAAACGGATGAGCAGTTCACTGCCTGGCGAGTCGTTGCCCTCGCCGATGACTTTGATACCGCCTCGTTCACTGCCCATCACAGCACGGCTTTTCAGATAGTCGGCACTGGGCCAATAACCTAAATGCTGGGAGCCGTTCTCTTCGTCGAGCGAGAGGAAAGACTGCTGGGCAGAGCGTTTCATCAGCTTCGGCACATCCTGACGATAGGCCTCGATGGCGCGCTGGAGGTATTCAGCCCACTCCTTGGGGTAGGGATCGCAGTTCCAGCCTACGGAGGTGATGAGTGCCTCTATCTCAAAGAGGTCGGCATAAGCCAACAATCTCACCATCGACTCGTTATCGTCTGGCTCGACATCAGCAGGCGCAATGTCAGTACACACCACGAGACGGGGCTTAAGACCTGCCTCTCCCTTTGCCTGCAAAGGTAAAGGTGAGAAGGTGAAAAGGTGAAAAAGTGAAACACCTATCATCAACCCTTTTATTTTCAATGCCTTCATTCTTTAATTTTCTAATTTTTTAATCTTTTAATTATCCTCAACTGGTGCCTGCTTCAGTTTTTCAAGAGCCCTGCATAGCTGGTCTGGGCAGGAAGTGCCCTTCGTACCACAGCGGATACCGTCGAGACGCTTGATGACGTCGTCGATTTTCTGTCCACGCACCAACTGGCTGACTCCCTGAAGGTTGCCATTACATCCGCCCAGGAAGAACACCTGCTGAATCACATCGTTCTCATCGGCAATCACATCGATCATTTTCGAGCAAGTGCCCCACGTTTCATACTGTACATGCTTTGTCTTCATATTACTTATGTTTATAATTGTTTGCTCATATCGTCTGCAAAGATACTAAAAACAGCCTACGGATTATACGGATTTTACGAATTTTATACATAAAGAATCAAAAAAATCTGTATAATCCGTATAATCCGTAGGGAAAAATGACTATCTTTGTCGCCTGATATGAGTTTGATTGATATTATCCTCTTAGCTGTGGCATTGGCGATGGACTGCCTGACGGTGTCGATCGTCAGCGGAGTCATTATTAATAATGGACAATGGACAATGGATAATGGACAATTGGCTGCGCGCAGCAATAATTTTCAATTGTCAATTGTCAATTGTCAATTAAGAATGGCGTTCCTCTTTGGACTGTTTCAGGCGATGATGCCGCTGATAGGGTGGTTGGGCATCAGCCACTTCCAGGCGTATATGGAGGCGTATGACCATTGGATAGCCTTTGCGATGTTAGGATTCATCGGCGGCAGGATGGTGTGGGAGAGTTTCGACTCGGAAGAAGAGCAGCACTTCAATCCCAGAAAGTTGCGCACGCAGTTGCTGTTGGCCATAGCCACAAGCATCGACGCACTGGCCGTAGGCATCTCTTTTGCCTGCACAGGCTATACAGCAGTAGGACAACTCACGCTGCCATTAATAATAATAGGTGTGGTATCCTTCCTGTTCAGCCTCATTGGCTATCAGTTAGGGGCACGCTTCGGACGCAGCATCACCCAAAGGCTGAAGCCTGAACTGTTTGGAGGTATTATCCTGATTGGTATCGGCGTGAAGATACTGGCTGAACATCTGTTTGGTTTATAGTTTACAGTTTATAGTTTATAGATGATTACTTTTTAGGCTTAACGATTATGAGAAAACAGTACTTGGCGGAGGAGAGCCGCTACGAGAACGGAATGGAATACGAGCGTTGTGGACGTTCTGGTGTGTTACTGCCCAAGGTGAGCCTCGGCTTCTGGCATAATTTCGGCAGCGTCGATCCATACGAGCGCAGCCGGGAGATCACCCACTATGCCTTCGACCACGGTATCACCCATTTCGACCTGGCGAACAACTACGGTCCCGTCTATGGCTCTGCCGAAGAGACGATGGGACGGCTGATGGATGAGGACTTCCGACCGTATCGCGACGAGCTGTTTATCTCGACGAAGGCCGGCTACGATATGTGGCCAGGACCTTACGGCGACTGGGGCTCTCGCAAGTATCTGATGGCATCGCTCGACCAGAGCCTGAAACGGATGAAGATTGATTACGTGGATCTGTTCTATAGCCATCGCTACGACCCCAATACGCCTCTGGAAGAGACGCTGCAGGCGCTGGTGGACATCGTCCGTCAGGGAAAGGCACTCTATGTGGGTATCTCCAACTGGCCCTTGGAACCGTTGAAATTCGGCTATGAGTATCTGAAGGCCCACGATGTGCCCCTGCTGATCTATCAAGGTCGTCTGAATATGCTCAACCGCGAACCGATGGATGAGGGTATCCTCGACTTCTGTGCAGACAACGGTGTGGGCTTTATCGCCTTTTCACCCTTAGCGCAAGGTCTGCTGACAGACCGTTATCTGAAAGGCATCCCCCAGGACTCGCGTATGTCGAAAGGCAAGTTCCTGAGGGAAGAGATGCTGACGTCTGAACTGTTGGCGAAACTGCAGCATTATAATGAGGTGGCGCAGGGCAGAAACGAAACGCTGGCAGAGATGGCTCTCGCCTGGATTCTCCACCAGCGTGGTGTCACGTCCGTTCTCGTGGGTGCCAGCAGCACAGCGCAACTTGAGAAAAACCTGCGCTGCGTAACTGCCGCTCCCTTCGATTAAGGAGTAATCCTTTCCCCTCCTGAGTAGGAGGGGTCAGGGGTGGTCTGATCAGCCTCAGATCTGCCCTTGCTCAGACCCCCTCTGGCTCCCCCTACTCAGGGGGAGAAATAAAAACTATTATCTCTGGCTCCCCCTACTCAGGGGGAGAAGTAATTACAGAGATTACTTGACCAGCCTCACCTCATAGATCTCGCCAATCTGACGGTGGGGCTTCGCCACAAACTTCACACGTACCTGTTGCTTACCCTTCAGAGCCTCCTCTGGAACGGGGTAAGTCTCGTACTTGAACTCTGAGATACGGTATTTGCCAGTGTTGTTCACGGAGGTCACGAGTACGTCGTCGACGAAGATGTCGAACTCGTGACTCTTCCACTCGCCTACACCCCAGTATTTCAGTCGCAGGCTGAGGTTGGTCTGTCCACCCGTCTTCATCAGATAGCTGAAGTAGTGGCCGTTGCTGGCGTCACGATAGAACACGTCGTTGGAGTTGCCTACAAACGAATCATCCGTTTCCATAAAATGGTCTGACTCAGGCTGCTGCTCACCAGGCTGCACCTTGTCCACCGTGCGGTCTTCCAACTCTTGACGCTCCTTCTCCAGTTTTGCCAGGTTGTCGAGATAGCCCTGATAATTATCTTCCGAGAGGGCGAGCCAGTACATCATGTAACGGCTGTCGTGGAGTTCGAAGAAAGGCATCAGTTCATTGCGAATCTCGTTGACCATCTTGGTAGAGAGTGTGAAATGTAACGGCTTTCCTGCGACGGGCTGCAACTGGTAGGCGATGTCCTCTATATTATTATTAATAAGGATAGGCGCCTGGTCGGTAGGCAGTTTCTTACCCACGGCCAACTGTCCGAAACGGCTGTCGTCGGCTATCAGCATGGCGAGGTCCTCTGTGCCTGTCTTCATGGCCAGCATGACGGGGCCGTGCATCAGGGCGATGTACTGCGGCAGGTTGGGCAGATACTTCACGTAGTTATACATCGGGAAGTTGATCTCCACCACGTCGCCTTTCTTCCACTGGCGGTCGATGGTGACATACGACGATGGACCTGTATAGATCGTGACAGGCTGGCCATTCACCTTCACAGAGAACTGTCCAGGCTTCACCCAGCCGGGATAGCGAACCATTAATTTGAATTGAGAATTGAGAGTTGAGAATTGAGAGGTATGATTACTTACTTCCGTGATGGTAATGCGACTGGTCTCGCTGTAGGGGAAAGTGGTTTCCTGGCGGAGCACAATGCCCTTCTCCTTCCAGTTCAGTTCTGAGGCGACGAAGAGGTTCACAAAGAGGGCATCCTCGTTCCCCCGTGCCCCCGCACCCCCGTTCCTCCGGGTATAGATGAACTGACCATACTTGCCGTGATTCTCCATACCCGTACCCACACAGCACCACATGGCCTCGTTGGGAGCCGAGTAGTTGCGATAGTGACGGGGACGGGCAGAGGTGAAGTAGACATAGCCGCCGTGTTCGGGATGCTGGGTAGAGAGGATGTGGTTGAAGGTAGCCAGTTCGTAGTAGTCGGCGAAGCGTGCCTCCGGATTGCGGCGGTGCAGCTCCTCAGAGAGTTTCAGCATGTTGTTTGTGTTACAGCTCTCCGGGCCGTCGATATCATTCACAAAATCCTTGCAGGCCTCCTTGCTGGGGAAGTGCTCACGACGGCTGTTGCCACCGAAGGCCAGCGAACGCTCGCCTGTGACGATGTCCCAGAAGTAAGCGCCAGCGGTATGATATGCCTCGTCGCCTGAGAGTTCGGCGATACGCTCAAAACCTATTACCTTCGGCACCTGCGTGTTGGCGTGCATGTTGTCGAGGCAGTCCTGTCGCTGTGAGAGGGGATTCAGCAGACGACGGTGCGAGAATCGCTTGGCCACGTCGAGGTACTTCTTGTCGCCCGTGATGGCGTAGGCATCAGCCAGCACCTCGTTCATGCCGCCGTGCTCCGTGTCGAGTGCCCGTTCCATCTGCTGGTCTGTGAGTCCTGCCGTCAGGTCGATGGCCCAGTCACACAGACCGAGGAAGAGCGCCTTGGCCTGTTCGTTGCCGCAATAGACCCAGGCATCGCGCAGACCGGCATAGATCTTATGGACATTATAAAAAGGTACCCACGAACCGAAGTAGGCCTTGAAGTCACCTTGTTTGAAGGTAGACCAGACACGGTCGCTATTGGGCACACCGCCGATGTAGCCCTTACCCCATGAGGGATGGTTCTTGGCATTGGCATCGGCGCAGGCCTGCAACTCGCTGATCCAGTATTCCATGCGCTTCTGGCACTCCTTGCTGCCCGTAGCGGCGTTGATGGCCAAGGCGGTCAGATAGTGGCCGCCCACATGGCCGTCCAGTCCTGCCCAGTTAGGATACAACTCGCCCTTCGGCTTGAGACCGGCCTCCTTCAGGAAAGGTGCCAGCAGGCGGTCGTTGTCGTACTGCAGCAACACCTTGATGTTCAGGTCGCGGGCCTTCTTCAGGGGACCGTCAAGCAAGGTGACATCGCCAAGTGGAAACTCGTCGGCATAGAGCCGATCCTGTGCCTGGATACTGCCTACACAGAAAAGCAGCATCAGCATGGAAAAAAGTCTGATTCTTTTATACATGATTTAGAGATATTGATAATTTTGGCACAAAGATACAAACAATCGCCGACATATCAAAGCGATTCTTGAAAAAAATGAAGAATGAAGGGTGAAGGATGGGGTATCTTAAAGCACTTTCCGGGTGCTTTCCCTCACTTCCAGCCGTGCATTGGCGGTAACGTGGTAAATATTGGTATCGCCGTTGATTTGCCCTTGCAGTAACTGGAAGGCTTGTGTACCAAACTCCTTCGGACTGTGTCTCACAAACGTGATACGCGGGGTGTTCATCTCCGACACCCAGTCGCTCATGAACCCGATAACCGACATGTCTTCCGGTATGCGCAAGCCTTTGCTACTGATAGCCTGAATCGATGCAATGGTCAGCATGCCGTTGGTGGCTAAGATAGCATCTGGCGGCTCTGGCAGGCTCAACAGTTCTAACGTGTCGGACAGCCCGGAGTTGAAACTGAGGAACCCACACTTCACCAGCTCCTTCCTGACAGGGATGCCCCGTTCGTGCAAGGCCTCGATATAGCCGTGCTTGCGGTCTGCAGTCTGTTTGAGCAGGTTTGGCCCCCCTAAGAATGCTATGCGATGGGCTCCGCCATCGATCAGATGTAGCGTAGCCTGGCGGGCAAGCAGCTCATCATTGATGGCAACAGACGAGATTTCTATGTCTGCCGTCCGATCGAACAGGACTAAAGGTATGTGGTTCCGCATCAACCGTTCCAGGTGGGAGAAGTCCGTCGTCTCCTGAGACAGGCAGAGGATGATACCCTCTACATGCATACTTTCGAGAAGTTCCACACACTCCACCTCGCCAGCAAAGCTGTCGTCAGAATCCATGATGATACACAGCAGGCCAGCCTTCCGGGCCTCTGCCTCTACCCGCTTTACGAAATGGGCATAGGGGTTGAACGACACATCGGGCACCACAATACCAATGGTGCGGGTGGTGTCGAAGCGAAGACTGACGGCAAAGGGGTTCGGACGGTAGCGCTGCTCGTGAGCCAACTGCTCAATCCTCTGTCTGAGGGCTGAGCTCACACCTCCTTGTCCTTTCAGCGCCCGGGATACCGTCGAGACATTAATCCCGAGGATCTTGGCGATGTCGCGCTGGGATACTCGTTTCTTCAATCTGGTGATTTATTTAATAATGTGCAAAATTAATAGATTCTGCATATATAGAACGTATTCATTCCGTGAAATATTACGCAACGCGTTGCGCAGCAAAACAAAAAAAGAACCACCAACTTTCCCAAGCTGGTGATTCCTCAAAGATCTATAATTGAATTTTTGTGTTGTTTTGTGTTGGCGATGCAAAGTAACAGCATTTATGACGAATACGCAACACTTTGCCACAAAAAAATATTCGCAACGCATTGCGCATTTCAAATAAATTCCTTACCTTTGCAGCAGAAAGTAGAAAAGAAGACAGATATGTTTAGTCAAGAGATTAACTTCGACAAGTTCGTGCGTGGCCTGATAGGGGTCATCATCATCGTAGGCATCATCATGCTGCTCAACAGGTTGAGTGGTGTGCTCACACCTTTCTTCCTGGCGTGGCTCATCGCCTACATCCTGTTCCCGATGGTTAAGTTCTTCCAGTACCGCTGCAAGATGAAGTACCGTTTCCTCGGCATCCTAAGCTCCTTCATCGTCATGGGGGCCATACTGACAGGACTCTCCTACCTTGTCATACCTCCGATGATTGATGAGAGCGTCCATGTCAAGAACCTGCTGGTGGACTATCTCTCCCAGTCGCAAACGCTCAGCAACATCCCCCGTGCCATCCAGGAATTTCTGCGTGAACACTTCACCGTCGATGAGATCAAGGGAATCGTCACCCAGAAGGGCTTCATCGAAGGCGTCAAGATGGCTGTGCCAACGGTATGGGATGTCATCATGCAGTCGATTGGCGTACTCTCCAGCATCTTGTCGATGACGATGGTGGTGCTCTACACACTCTTCATCCTGCTCGACTATGAGAAGATCAGCGGGGGATGGCCCAACCTGCTGCCCGAAAGCTACCGCCCATTTGCCATTCAGCTGATGGCCGATGTCGAGGAAGGCATGAACAAGTATTTCCGTGGTCAGGCACTCGTCGCCTTCTGCGTTGGCATCCTGTTCTGCATCGGCTTCCTCATCATCGATTTCCCCATGGCCATCGGCCTCGGACTGTTCATCGGACTGTTGAATATGGTGCCTTATCTGCAGTTGGTGGGCTTCATACCCACCATCCTCCTGGCGATTGTCAAGGCTGCCGATACGGGCGAGAACTTCTGGTTCATTCTGTTCATGGCGCTCATCGTGTTTGCGGTGGTGCAAATGATACAGGACTCGTTGCTCACGCCGAAGATCATGGGTAGGGTGACGGGCCTCAACTCGGCCATCATCCTCCTGTCGCTGTCGATATGGGGTTCGCTGTTAGGCGTATTAGGTATGATCATCGCCTTGCCGATGACCACGCTTATGCTCACTTACTACCAACGGTACATTATAAAGAAACATACTCCTTGAGGGCTTCGACGAGAAGGTCGTTCTCCTCTGGGGTACGGGTTGTGACGCGGAAACAATGGTTGTCGAGCCCTCGGAAGTTGGAGGCATCTCGAATGAGGATGCCATAGTGGTCGATAAGCCATTGTTTCAGGTCATAAGTGTTGCTCTTGTCGATATTGACGAGCATAAAGTGGGTGTTCGTGTCCATCACCAACAGCCCGTTGATAGCTGATAGGTTCTTGTGCAGACGCTGGGCCTCAGCAAGAAAGGCTGGCAGATCGGGAATCATCTTGGGATCGTTCTCCAACAGATATTTCCCTGCCTCGATGGCAACGGCGTTGACGGTCCAGGGCTGACGGATCTGTCGCAGACGGTCGATGATGATAGGCGAGCTGAAGATATAGCCCAGACGCAGGCCTGGGATGCAATAGGTCTTCGAGAGTGAGTGGACGAGCATCACATTATAACAGTCGGTCATATCCTTGGGCTGGATCATCGGACTGAGCGTGTAGTCCTTGTACGACTGGTCGATGACGTAGAGATAGCGTGGATGCTGGCGGATGATGTGCCTGAATAGGAGTGTGTTCACCACATTACCCGTCGGATTGTTGGGATTGCAGAGCCAGTAGATACGGTCCTCGGGCAGCACTTCAAGTTCGTCGTCAGCATTATATGATAAAAGGTGGTTGTAGAGTTTGCAGGCATCCTCGTATTCCGTAAAAGTGGGCTGTGGGATGATGGATGCCCAGCCACTATAGAGTTGGGCGATGAGGTAGATGGCTTCTGTGGCGCCATTGGTGACCATCACGGTATTATCGGGCACGCCCAGTTTCTTGGCCAGCATCTTCTCCAACGAGGTAGGCTCAGGCTCAGGATAATGGGCTACGATGCCGAAACGGCTCGCCAGATGTGCCTGCAAGCCTGAGAGGTCAGCCCCGTAATAGATGTTGGAGCTGAAGTCTATCTTAATCTGTTCGCCATAACGAAAGGCGTCGTCACCGTGTCCGAATATCATAACCTCAATTCTTTTAGTCGCTACGCTTTGTGAAAGCGCTTACGAGAGTCCGATTTATTTCTTCACTTTGATGGTCAGTGTCTCTTTGTCAAAGACGATGTTCTGGCGTTCGATAAAGCGTCCGAGGTCGCCACTTGCAGCCAAAGCCTCTGGCGATCCTATCGTCACAGGCCCCTTGACTCCTGTCTCCTGACTCCTGTCTCCTAACTCCTGACTCCTGTCTCCTGACTCCTGTCTCCTCATCAGCCATATCGTATCCGCCAACTGAAGTGCCAACTCCACATCGTGGGTAGATAGGAATATCGTCTTCTCGGCCTCACGGCTGATGCGTCGCAGCAACTGCAACACCTCCACCTTACTGGGATAGTCGAGGAAGGCCGTTGGTTCATCGAGGAAGATGACGGGCGTCTGTTGTGCCAGTGCCTTGGCGATCATCACCTTCTGACGCTCACCGTCACTAAGAGTATGGACTGGACGACGTATCAGATCCGTGATACCCACCATCTCTATCGCCTCATCCACGATGCGGAGGTCTTCATCCGTATAGGTGCCCCAAAACCCCGTATAGGGCGAGCGCCCCAAGGATACCAACTCACGTACTGACATATTCCTGACATCTGGCTTCTCCGTCAGCACCACCCCAATCACCTTGCTCAGCTCCTTATCCGTAAAAGAGGTAATCTCCCTCCTCACTCCACACTCCTCACTCCTCGAAATCAATATCTCCCCGCTAATCTGCGGCTGGAAGGCAGCGAGGGTGCGCAACAACGTAGACTTACCCACACCGTTGGCACCAAGCAGACACGTCAACTCTCCGCTGCGTATCGCACCGTTGATACCCGCAGCCACCGTCTTGACGCTATGCTTCGTCTGATAGCCGATGCTGAGGTCCCTGAGTTGGATTGTCTCGTTATTCATCTTTTCGGTGCAAAGATAATCCTTTTTTTGGACAAAAGAACAAAAGAAACAAAAAAATATATGTTCTTATGTCCTTATGTCTAAAAAATAATGTACTTTTGTACCGAAATGAGAAATATTGAAGCTAAGATGGCGGCATTTACCGATGCCGGCCTTTACGAACAGGACAGCCATATCGACTTTGAGGCTGAGGAACATGTGTATATTTATAGGAGTCAGGAGTCAGGAGACAGGAGTCAGGAGTCAGGAGACAGGAGTCAGGAGTCAGGAGACAGGAGTCAGGAGTCAGGAGACAGGAGTCAGGAGTCAGGAGTCGGGAGTCAGGAGACAGGAGACGAGAGACGACTGTTGCCCGTCAGTTCATTAATCGCCTACTTCTTCGAGCCCTTCGACGCCCAGCAGCAGGCCATGCGCCAGTGGGAGCGCTATCGCATCCCCGTGGAGGAAACGCTCGACAAGTGGGCTCGTGTCGGCCGTATGGCTGCCGAGGTAGGCACCTTCGTCCACGAACAGACGGAGAACTGGTTCCGCGATGGTGTGTTTGAGACCGTCTGTCCCTTCTGCTATAACGGCAAGACGGAAAAGATCTCTGTGGAGCATGAGAAACAGCAGTTCCTCTGCTTCATCCGTGAATACGACATCCATCCCTATCGTCAGGAGTGGCCCGTGTATGACCTGGAGATGAACGTGGCTGGCACCATCGATATGATCTGCCGTAACGATGACGGCACCTTCACCATCTACGACTGGAAGCGCAGCAAAAAGGTCGTCAACGCCCTGGGACAGCCCATCACCGAGGCCTTTGCCAATAAGACCAGCCTCAACGGTATCACCCTGCCCGACACCTCTTATTATCACTATTGCCTCCAGCAGAACCTCTACCGCCACATGCTCGAGTCGCACTACGGCATCCGCATCGCCGGCATGAACCTCGTCGTTCTCTGCCCAGACTATCCCACCTACTTCGTCGCTCCCGTCCCTCGCATGGAAACCATCATCCGCCAGATCGTCGCCATCTGCCGCGACCGCGACTTAGGCCACCAACTCTTGAACCGACCATAGTAAAGCTAAGAGCAATCAATCCGGCAAAATATAAAGTAGAATTATAATAAAGTAGAATTATATTCTTAATAATGTCTAAAAGATTTGGTTAAAATGCTGAAATAGCGTATCTTTGTGACGTAAAATTAGGGATATGGAATTTGTTGACAGAAAGAAAGAGCTTGAACGCCTGCAAAAGTCATTGAAAAGGGAGAAGCCTCAGTTCATTGTTGTGTATGGACGGAGACGCATTGGCAAGTCCACGCTGATAAAAAGAGTGATGGACTTTAGCCGAGGTGATATCTATTTCCTGGCAGACAGAACTTCGGAACCAAGTCAGCGTCAGTTGTTCTCTGCTACCGTAGATATGAGCATCGAAGGATTCAGCATGGCTACCTACCCGACATGGGAGTCGCTTTTTGTCAGCCTGAACAGATCTGTAGACCACCGTATCACCGTATGCCTTGATGAATTCCCCTATCTCGTAAAGAGCTGTCCTGCGCTGCCATCCATTCTCCAAAAGCTACTCGATGACAAGAAATTGAAATTCGACCTGATTATCTGCGGCTCTTCTCAGCAGATGATGCAGGGCTTTGTTCTTGATAGTAAGGAACCCCTTTATGGCCGTGCAGATGAAATCATGAAAATGAGCCCTATTGCGCCATCATTTGTTAGCCAGGCACTACAATGTGATGCCGAACAAGCTGTTAGGGAGTACGCTATATGGGGTGGTGTACCCAGATACTGGGAATTGCGTGAAAACTATGATAGCCTTTATGATGCCATAGAAAATCTGATGCTAACCTCAGAGGGCACCTTGCACGAAGAACCATCCAAACTGTTGTATGACGAAATGCGTGATACGGTTCAGGCTTCATCCATTCTGTCATTTATTGGCTACGGTGCAAATAAAATGTCAGAGATTGCATCCCGGGCAGAAAAACAGGCTACAGATATAACTCCGCAGTTGTCGAGATTAAAAGAACTCGGATTTATAAGTAAGGAAGTCCCATTTGGTGAGGAGGAAAAGAAGAGTAAAAAGGGCTTGTATCATATCTCCGATCCTTTACTTCGTTTTCATTATCGTTATGTTCTTCCTTATAACTCTTTGATAGAGTTGGGTAATAGTCAGGCTGTTTTGGACGTATTTAAGAAAACCGAAAACGATTTTTATGGCCATGCATGGGAAGAACTATGCAGAAACTATGTCAGCACTCATGGCGCAGATGATATCATGTATCAGATGGCAAGACGCTGGTGGGGCAGCTATTACAACGAAGAGAAACAACAATATATCCCTGTTGAACTGGATATAATAGCAGAATCATTTGATGGTAAACATTTGTTATTGGGAGAATGCAAGTGGCAAGAACACATTGATGCTAAGGAAGAACTTACTAGGCTTCAGACCATAGCCAATGGATTGCCTTTCTCGAAAGGCCATGAGATACACTATGCCTTATTCTTGCGAGAGACTCCTAAGAATCCTGATGTCGCGAAGATATATTATCCAGACGATGTGATGGCTATGCATTAGCTGCCAAAGATGCTATCTAAGGTTCATTAAGATGCCAAGTCACAGTGTTGGAGATGCCTTCTATGGGGATATAGTAGGCATTACTTACTCTGTCACTAAGCATCTTTTACTGTTATGCCTACATCAGGAAATCAATGCCGATGACGAATCTTGGATGGCTATGGAGGAAGTCGTGGCCCCAGAGGTAGAGGTTCCAGTTCTTGAAGGTGTAGTAGAGTCCGGCAGCGGGTTCCGGATCCTGATTAAAACGCCAGGAGTGGACGGCACCTATCAACGGGGTAAGAGACCGGTTCTTTTTCAGAGGGATGGTGTAACCCAGATATTCGTAGTTGGAATAGGCGTCGTCTGCACCGTCATTGACAATCCACCAGGTGTTCGAACACCAAAACAGACGGCCATCGCCTGTAATCGCCCCGTTCAGGTAGAGCCCGGATGTGAGGTAGGAGAACTTGAAACTATCATTGAGATTGAATGACGGGATAACCTCTGCGCCAATATTGAACCACTTGCTGGGCTTCACGCCAAAGCGCACAAGCGCACCCCAATAAGCACAATCAGGCCCCGTATAGAGGTCGATACCTGTGTCGAAGTGATCGCCCAAGCCATACTGGAAGGTGGTGTAGGTCTCTTGGTGGTTGATGCCGGGCCGCACTTTCAGCGAGGTATAGCCATACAGTCTTCCTTTGCCCGCCGTTCCTGCATAATAAGGTATCTGGGCGAAGGCCCGGAGAGAGACCAACATCACGAGCATCACAGCCGTCATTGTCAGTAGTAAAATACGCCTCATAAGCACAACATTCAATATTGGTACTACAAAGTTACTACATATTTTCACTTCTACCCTACTACCCTATCTACAATTATAATTGTTTAACACTAAACGCATCGTCTCATGTCTTTTTCACTGAATAAATTGGGGTGTTCGCTGAATGAATTTGGCGAACACCTTATTTTTATATTACCTTTGCACCTTGAAAAATTACAAGATTATAAAATTAAAAAATTATAAGATAGATGAAGAAGATTGCTTTATTATTAATGACGCTGGTGGGTGGCGGACTGGCCGTGCAGGCGGAAGATACCTACACCTACCTGACTTTTGAGACGACAGACGGCTCAAAGACCTCCGTGGATGTATCGTCGCTGCCAGTGACGATTAACCTCGACAACTCGACGCTCGCCATCGGCAACGAGACATTTGCGCTGGCCGACCTGAGCAAGATGTACTTCTCGACGCAGAGTGAGACGACGGGCATTGAAACAATTGACAATGGACAATGGACAATGGACAATTCTGCAGAGTTCTACGACCTGCAAGGCCATAAGGTAACGAAGGCGCAGATGAAAAAGGGTGTGTATATTGTAAAGACGAACAGCAAGACTTATAAAATCGTTGTGAAATGAAACAATTATTATTATCCGTGATAGCTCTCGTGCTGACGATAGCAGCCACAGGACAGACGCTGAAGATTACGACCAGCAGCGGCACGAAAGAGTATCAGGCATCGCAGGTGACAGAAAGTTCGCCTGCTACATTCACCGGCGGCACCATGCTGACCGTCGGCAACGATGTGTTCACCATCAGCGACATCACGAGTGTTGAAGTAGTCAGGAGTCAGGAGTCAGGAGTGGAAGCCAACACAGTAAACATCGTATATAACGGCTCGACAGCTACGGTGACGATGGCCGACAACGTCTCCAGCTACGTCATGGCAGAAGTGAGCGGCGCACATGTCACCATCACGCAGACAAATACGGAGGCCATCGACAACGACGAGATCACCTACGTGCTCAGCGGTTCGACGGCAGACGGATCGCTGACACTCGACGGCTCGTACAAGTGTACCATATCGCTGGCAGGACTGACGATGACGAACCCCTCGGGGGCCGCCATCAACATCACCAACTCGAAGCGCATACAGCTCAGCGCCAAGAACGGCACGGAGAACACGCTGACCGACGGTAGCGACGGCAGCCAGAAGGCCTGCATCTACAGCAAGGGACAGTTGCAACTGCAGGGCAAAGGCACGCTGAACGTGGCTGGCAACACGAAGCACGCCATCAAGAGCGGAGACTACATCAGCGTGAAGAACCTGACGCTGAACATCACCAAGGCTGTGGGCGACGGCATCAACTGCGAAGAGTACTTCCTGATGAAGAGTGGTACCGTTTCCATCAGCGGCGTGGGTGACGACGGCATACAGTGCGACCTGGGCGGCGACACCTCGACGGGTGAGACCACCGATCATGATGACGAGGACAGTGGAAACGTCTATCTGGAGGCTGGTACGCTGAACATCACTGTGACAGCCGCAGCCGCCAAGGGCATCAAGGCCGATGGCGACATGAAGATTAGCGACGGCGACATCAACGTAAAAACCACTGGCGGCGGCGCATGGGACAGCGACGACAATAAGACCAAGGCATCGAGCTGCCTCAGTGCCGACGGCAATATGACCATCAGCGGCGGCACACAGAATCTGACCAGCATAGGTGCCGGCGGCAAGGGTATCAGCGTTGACGGAGCGTTTACTATTACAGGTGGTACTGCGACCATCAATACCAGCGGCAATGCCGTTGTGGCATCGTCGGGCGGCACCATCTCTACAGTCAGTTCGTCGAGCCAGCTCGACCGCTACGACAGCGACTATAAGTCATCGCCCAAGGGTATCAAGGTTGACGGTGCCATCACTGTCAGCGACAATGCCATCATCAGCGTCACCACCACAGGTGCCGGCGGCGAGGGCATCGAGAGCAAGACTAATATTAACATCATGGGCGGTCAGGTGACCGTGAATGCCACGGACGACGCCATCAACTCGTCGTACAGCGATGATACAAAGAGTTTAAGCACTGCCGGCGACCTGACCATCAGCGGCGGCTACGTCTATGCCCGCTCTACCGGTAACGACGGCATCGATAGCAATGGCAACTGCTACATCAAGGGCGGACTGGTATATGTCATCGGAACATCAAGTCCTGAGGTGGCCATCGACGCCAATAGCGAGCAGCGGAAACAACTGTACGTCCAGGGGGGAACCATCATTGCCATCGGCGGACTGGAGAGCGGTGCCAGCCTCACACAGTCGTGCTACTCTACCAACTCATGGAATAAGAACACCTGGTATGCCCTGACCGTCGGCAACGATGTGCTGGCCTTCCAGACACCATCCAGCGGCGGCAGCACGATGGTCGTCAGCGGAGCCTCACAGCCAACATTGAAGAGCGGTGTCACCGTCAGTAGCGGTACCGAGATCTTCGGCGGCGCTGGCTATATCGATGCCATAGTCACTGGCGGCTCCAGTGTCAACATCTCGGCTTACACCGGTGGTAACCAAGGTGGTGGCTTTGGCCCCGGTGGAGGTGGCTGGCCAGGCGGTCACTAATTCGCAATAAAACAATCCTAAGGCAGAATCTACCTGCCTTGGGATTGGACACAAATATTCATTATTAACAACAAAACAACTACGTTTATGAAGAAGTTTTTACTTACAGCAACGGTTTTGATGGCAACAGCCATCGGTATGAGCGCCCAGCCTCCTAGCGACAGTTCTCCAAAGTATCCGCAGGGTGCCACGAAGCAGTATTCCAACGGCACGAACACACTGACTGAGGATGTCGATTGTTCAACGCAGTATTATAACGCTGTTCAAGTT
>JAEEGH010003554.1_pt1 | contig 40894 bp, 37 predicted proteins | sample 9134181 | NCBI WGS metagenome assembly JAEEGH01 (sample SAMN16246544, study PRJNA631951) | gut metagenome | biome: gut microbiome; feature: rumen; material: DP-attached | host: Bos | place: Iran: Karaj | collected 2018-10 | reverse complement strand
TATGGCTTCCGATACCGATAACAGTAGGAGTTACGGCAGGAAGTGCGAAGTGCTTCGCTAAATCCAGGAATTTTCCAATAGTAGATAAAAACTGATAATCACGTCCCTGCATACCGGTGAGATCAACCCATCCGAGTTTGACAGCAAAGACATATTTAAGAAGGGTCGCCAGGAAGAATGTAGGTAACGAAATACTTACCATGGCGACAACGGTGGTGAAGTAATCCGTAAAGCTGTATTGTTTTTTGGCCGCAGTAATTCCAAGCGGTATTGCGATAATAACTTCAAATATGAAAGAAACCAGTCCCAGTGCAAAACTGTACCAGACTGTACTGTTGAACTTCTCAAGAACGGGGACGGTCCACTGCCAGCTGTCTCCCCAGTTTCCGCGGACAGCGCTGCTAAGCCAAACGAAGTATCCCTGTACCACGCCCTTATCCATTCCGTATTGTGCATTAAGATCCGCAAGCCACTCGGTATAGCTCTTGGTAGCACCGGGACGGGATGCGAGTTCTCTTGCCTTCGTCTCAACAAAGCTCATGGGCATGTTATACATCAGCACGTAGATGAGAAACATGACGAAGAAAAGAATAAGTACGCTGTACAATAATCGTTTGATTATAAACTTAGCCATTTTAAAAATCCTGCCTTCTAAACCGGATCTGAGAGGAGGCATAAAACCTCCTCTCACCCGGATGAATTATTACATCAAATTAGAACTGATTATTTGGTAGCCATTGCATGGATCTCTGCGTGCCATACCCAGTAAGGAGTCATATCCTGAGGGATTGTTGCAATATCAACACGCTCGGTAGAGAATGCGGTGCAATCCTTTCTCTGATAGAGAGGAAGCTCGCAGCCCCAATCCATGATGATCTCCATTGCCTCTTTGTAGATGGACTTTCTCTCTTCGGTATCAGCGCTTGCACGTCCTGCAGCGATGAGCTCGTCGAGTTCAGCATCGTCTACTGAGTAGTGGTTGGAGTTGGTTCCAAGACCATGAGCATTTGCACTTGAGTAAACCTGAGTCATATCAGGATCCTGAGTAGCCTGCCATGCAGCAGCCCACATCATAGCGGTGTTGGACTCAAGAGCGTTGTTCCATACTGAAGTTCCTACGTCGTTAACCTGAAGCTTGATTCCAAGGCTCTCAAGTACTTCTGATGCAGCAACTGCTACACCGTATGCAGGGTGATCCTGCTGTCCCTGTCCGGGGATCATTACTTCGTAGGTCTGGGTGAAGTCGGTGAACTGACCGGTGGTCTCGTCATAGTTGAATCCTGCAGCCTTGAAGAAGCCGATAGCAGCTTCCTTAGCAGCTTCGTAACGCTGCTCTTCGTTCATGGAAGAATCGTAGATAGGATTTCCGTCAACGTCAACGGAATAAGCGGTAACATATCCCTCGTCAGCAGGCTGAGGAGCTGCCCATGAGGTGTTGGAGATAGGATACTGGATAACGCCTGCACGGTCTCCGTAGTAGGAGTTGATAACGGTATCACGATATACAGAGAAGAGGGTCATGAATCCCTTACGAAGGTTCTTGGACTCTTCGGAAGCGGGATCGCCGTTAACATTTACGAGGTCAGCGTTGATTCCGAGGTATCCGTATCCACGGTAGTCAACAAGAACGGTAGTGATGGTAGAACCAACAAGCTCTCCGCCGTTAGCATCCTTGATAGCCTTAACTACATCATCGCTGATGGAAGGAACTGCAATGTCGAAGGATCCGGTTACGATACCGGGAACGTAGTCAGAGTCAACAGACTCCTGAAGAAGGATGTAGGTGGTCTTAGGCTCGCCTTCGAAGTAGTAAGGGTTAGCCTTAAGGGTAACAACACCGTTTGAATATCCTTCGAAGGTGTAAGGTCCGCATCCGAGAGGCTCTGTGTTCTTAGACTTGATTCCGGAAAGATCACCCTTTACGAATCCGAAGCTGTTGTTGTCATAATCGTAAAGAGAAGCATCACCATAATAATGAATGGGAGCAACTATGCTTCCTGCGATCTGATAGATAGCGGGAGCGTCATACTCGGTCATGTGAATGGTAAGGCTGTAATCGCCGGTCTTAACGATACCGGAGATGTGATCGGCGGTCTCACCGGTAGATACACCGGTCTCATACTCAGCGCCGAGTGCTGCGATGGTAAGAGAAAGTCTGGTGGATCCTGCGGACTCGGTTGCCTCAGCTTCTTCAACAGAATCATAAGAAGCTACGATGGTATCCCAGAAATCCTGAGCGGTAGCATCAGCCTCAAGCTCGAATCCCCAGTTTGCAGCACAGTCAGCTACAGAATCGCCGGCAGCATTGTATCCGTTAGCGATACAGTAATCAACGATCTCCTGAGCAAAGTCAGCACCTGCGTTGTTGTTATAGTAATCCCAGAAAGCATTGTACTGATCTTCGGTGTAGAGGTCATTTGCTTCGTATCCCTCTTCGCCTGCTGCGAAGATAACGTTTCCTCTGGAATCCATTCCTCCGCGGTACTCTGCCATTCCTTCGATAGGAAGTGCATAGAGAGTCGCAGCTCCGTCATAAGTAGGATCGCAAACAACATACATATAGAAAATAAGGTCGTCGATGGTAGCGGGCTCGCCGTCTGAGAACTTAACATCATCTCTCATGGTGATGTTGTAATCAACGGTTCCGTCAGCATTCTGTACGACCTCAAGGTCGCCGAGTCCCTTATAATTGTAGGTGGTTCCGTTATAAACAACGTCCTGTCCCTCGATACCCTTCTGGATAACAGCTCCGCCACGATCGGTAGCAAGGATGGTTGCCTGAGTATTCTCAACGATTTCGGTGTCATAAGCAACGGTTGAGAAGAAAGGGCTGAACTTCTGACCGAGTGTAGATGTTGCGTACACAATGGTAGTGTCCCCCTCAGCGGTCTGAACAGGCTCGGTCACATCGCCTTCCTGTCCCTGGTCCTGCTCCGTATCAGTATCGGGTACGTCCACATTCGCGGTATTCTGGCAACCTGCGATCATGGAAAGCGTCATTCCGGCTGAAAGAAGCATAGCCAATAATTTCTTGCTTTTCATTTTTTCTAATCCTCCTATAAGCATTCTTCGACATAAGATCGAAATATAACACATCCTTTTCGGATGAAGTTATCAACCTTCTTTGGCCTCGGCACATCCCTTGGCCTTACTTATCAATACGGAAAAAACAAACAGCACAATGCAACTAACGGTGATAACCGTGTTCTTAAATTCAAAGCCGTTCTTTATATGCCATACGATCTGAGAAACCGATGATATAAAGGAAAACATCGAATTCAGAAAAGCCCATATGGCGATTCTCTCAAAACCGTGTTTGGTATCCTCTCGCTTAAGGGGTTCCTTAGCAGTGGAAAAAATAACAAACCCCATTATTAAATGAACATCTCCCAAAAGACACAGGATAAGAGGTGCCGAGGTATACCATTTATGCATGAGCGGATCCGGTATCAAAAGAGGGATCATGGTAAACACGATCTCGGCAAAGATGAAAGCTCCCAAAAGTATCCGTGCTTTCTTTCTGATCTCTTCGGGGAGGACATAATAAAAGTCAGGGCCTTTATACCGGGCCTCTTTTTTCGGACGCCCTTTTCCATCCCTGATATATTCTACTTCATAATCGGATGTACGTTCCTTGATCCTCTCCGAGTCCATAACATTAAAAATATAGCACAAAAAAAATTTTCGAAAAGTCCTAAAACCCCATTAGCGGCTATAGGTGGAAACTATAAGGCTTATTTTGAATAAAAATTCACTTTTAATTGCCTTGAATCCGTTCAATATTCATCGATATACGGAAACTTTGAGTAAATATTTTTTTTATAAAAATAGGGGACAGCCTTCCTTATCAGAAACTGTCCCCATTGACTAAATATGATGTACTAATATAGCGCAGAATCATCCAAATTGCAAACATTAAAAAATCCCGTACAACTCATTACAAATCGGAGTTCACTCTGAACCTTCCTAATGAATTTCTCTACGCCCGGTGCTCCTTCTTTTTCGAGGGATGGCATCATCGATCTTCCTACCGCCGCACCGTCTGCTCCGAGTGCAAGAGCTTTATATACATCGGATCCGCTTTCGATTCCGCAATCTACGAATATCTTAACATCTTTGTCTTCGAGGGCTTCTTTTATCTCGGGAAGTATCATCATCGGAGGTACCGCATAGGGAAGACGTCCGTGATGATGGCTCACAATGATTCCCTTTGCTCCGATCTCCGCACATTTAAGTGCATCGGTTACGCTGAGCACTCCTTTTACCACAAAGGGAAGCTTGGTGGATTCTGCGTAGGATCTGAGCATATCACTCGTCTGAGGCGCCATCTCCTCACCCACAACCACATCGAGTCCGTTCTCCCCGAAGATATGATCTATATCCATTCCGATACCGAAGGCTCCGATGCTTTCTGCAAATGCAAACTGGTCTCTTACCTTGCCGTTATCCGCGTAGGGTTTTACGATCCTGACTGTCCTGGCACCGGTAGCGACTATCTTTTCGAACATGTCATTTTCCATCATTCCGCAGAAATTGAGGATGTTGCAGTCTCTTGCTGCCATTGAATACTCTTCCAGCCCCGTATATTCCCTTCCGTTATAATTTCCCAGATGAGAGAATGCAGGAGTCATTACAGGCATGTCGAATTTTTCACCGAGGAAAGTGGTTGTAAGATCAGCTTTTACTGAATCTATGAGTCTTTCCTCGATGAGTATCGAGTCCATGTACTTTGCCGTTATCTCATTTGCATCAGTAACTCTTGTATAAGCCATTTAGTTCCTCCTTCAGATATCCCATATACTTTACGAGTTCTCTTTATAACCGCCGTCCCATTTAGGACCAAAAGCACCGGCAACATTCACAGCGCATCTTGCATGAAGGAAATCTGCCAGCCTCAGCTGCTCCACACAGTAGTCCATATTTGCCTTTCTCTCAGCAAGGTCCATTGAAAGAGCATTGCGCCATATTCCAACCTCAGCAATGGAAAGGCCGGCTTTATCTGCAGCTTCTTTATAGGCTATTATTTTGTTTTCGGGTTCATTGCTCTGAACGGGAAAAACAACTGTTGTGCATCCGAGCCTGATCTGATTAACCGCCCACTCCTCCGGCGATGTGTGCATTAATGGTGAAGAAGTACCGAGTCTCATTTTCCCTTCAATTCTGTCAATGTTCTGTGTTCTTATCTGGAATTAAGGCAGGAATTTTCCTGAAGAAAGGTACAACCTGTACCACTCTTCATGTGTAAGCTCAATTCTGTCAGCATCTGCCATCTCTGCCAGATGTACCGGATTCATGGTTCCTGCTATTACCTGCATCTTGGCCGGATGTCTCAAAATCCATGCAATTGCAATGGCTGCCTTTGTAACACCATACTGCTCTGCCAGTTCACCCAGAACCTTATTCATCTCAGGGAACTCAGGATTATCAATGAACATTCCCTTGAACATTCCATGCTGCAGAGGGGACCATGCCTGAATTGTGATATCGTTAAGGCGGCAGTAATCAAGAGCACCACCATCGCGCATCACAGACATATCCGTGGTCTTATTATTCATGTAAAGATCCTGATCGATCAGCTGAGACTGCTCAAGAGAAAGCTGAAGCTGGTTGATCTTCAGAGGCTGTTTCACATACTTTTTCAAAAGCTCTATCTGCATCGGCATGGTGTTGCTAACACCGAAATGCCTTACCTTTCCTGCTGCCTCAAGTTCATCAAAAGCCTCTGCTATCTGTTCCGGATCATACAGAAGATCCGGTCTGTGAAGAAGCAGCACATCCAAATATTCCATCTTAAGTCTTTTAAGGATTCCATCCACGCTCTCTATAATATTTGACTTTCTCCAGTCAAATATCTGTTTATCAAACCTGAGTCCGCATTTTGACTGTATTATCAGGTCTTCACGCTTAACATCCGTAAGCGCCATGGCATCGCCAAATCTCGTCTCTGCTTCGCCGTCTCCATAACATGTCGCATGATCAATATAGTTGATACCAAGCGATACTGCGGTCTCAATCATTTTTGCTGCATCTTCTGTACTGAGTGCAGGCATTCTCATGCATCCGAGAATGATTCTAGATGAATTTTCCGGTCCGTTTGCTATGTTAATCTTCTGCATTTTTTTGATCTCCTTTTCGTTAATCAAGTGCCATCAAATTGTTTGTTACCAGAATCATACAACTTGAAGTTGACTTTAACTCAAGAACTTTTTATCATTTTGCTATAAAAGTTAGGAGGCGCCATGAGATATTCAATTACCGATCTTTCAAAGCAGTTTAATTTACCCGCTTCAACAATCCGTTACTATGAAAAAATAGGACTACTGGAAAATGTCGAACATGTAAATTCACGAAGAATCTATAACGATGCACATATTGATCGCTTAAATGCGATCGAATGTTTTAAGAAGGCTCTTCTCCCTCTCGACGAGATCAAGCTTTTCTTTTCTTATGAAAAAGACATGGGGGCCAACTCGGAAAAGATTCTTGAAATGATGAAAGCCCAGGAATCCAAAACACTTGAATCGATGAAAGCTCTTCAGGCCGGACTTGATCACCTCCAAAAGAAGATCCGCTTCTACACACTTGTCAGCGAAGCTGTAAAAAACAAGACACCACTCCCCAGCTGGAATGATGTCTGACTTTCTTTTGTATCCGTTATTTACTTCTTTTAATGCTGTATATGTATCATTTTTTAATCTGCAATTAAGTTATTGAAATATAGTGCTTTATCATATCACGTACAATCCCATAATCAGTGATGGCATCCACCATGTCCGCATGAGTGTCCTTCGCCATGCTCATGATCATGATGGTCGCAGTTTGCTTCTCCGCTTGCATCAAGTGTTCCTGCGATCAGCGCCTCAACAGCTGCGTCAGTGTTTCCGCTAGCTCCTGCATAAAGCTTGATTCCTGCTTCCTGCAGCGCTCTCTGGGCTCCTCCACCGATTCCGCCACAGATAAGTGCATCAACATTAGCAATATTAAGAATGCCTGCAAGGGCACCACAGCCCTCACCGTTTGTTCCAAGGATCTGTGAATCAACTACTTTGCCATCCTCGATGTCGTAAACCTTGAACTGCTCAGTTCTTCCAAAATGTCCGAAAACATTGCCATTATCATATGTTACTGCTACTCTCATTGTCTTATCTCCTTTTTCATTCATGCTTACTTTTAAGCTTGTTCTTTCTCTGTCAATTTCGATATTGCCTCCTGCAATGGAAAGCCTCTTGCCCTCTACAACGGCTGTAATCAGCTTCTTTCTTGCATTCTCATACATAGCTGTAACCGTAGTCCTTGCAACCCCCATTCTCGAAGCGCATTCTTCCTGGTTTAATCCCTCATAGTCAAGAAGTCTTATGGTCTCGAACTCATCAAGGGACAGCTCTATTGTTTCAATGATATCTTTTTCTGCATCTTCGGGAATAAAGCTGTAATAATCCGGGAAACTGCATATTCTCCTGCACTTTGGCGTTCTTGGCATTTATTTTCTCCATTAATCAAAATTGACATATGTCAGATTAAATATAATGTTTATTCTGACATATGTCAATATAAGTGTGGACCATTACTGTATCACCCTCCCCAGGCCAACCGTATGCAGTGTTTATAATTTCATTTTTTGTGATTGGTTTCATAATTCTCCCCTCCTCAGCTTACTGCTCCGGTACGTCAAAGTCCTCGGCGTTAATCACCAAAGAACCATCCTTTCCACTTATACCTACAGTAAATGTCTTTAAGTTTCCATCCGGTCCTTTGTAACAAAAGCCGTTAAGAGACATATCTCCGGGGAAATTTAAGGGGACGGCAATGGGAGCATTCTTCTTAAGCTCCGCCGAGTGGAACACCTCTGTAGGAGTGAACTACCACGCACATAAATGTACGTGGCTTCCTGCTTCAACCACCACTGCGCAGGCCACACATTAAGGTAACAATGCGTCTTACACGATGTCCACAGGCTTTAGATTCGGGCGGTTCCCGCCCTACCATATTTATTTTACGCAGCCGCTAGGATGCGCAAACCTTCATTTCTGATATTGATGGCTGAGTTCAGGTCACGATTGATATTCAGACCGCAGCTGCATTTGTAGACACGTTCATTAAGGGCAAGTTTTTTACGGCTGCCGCAACAGCTGCAAAGCTGCGTGGATGGATACCATTTATCTACTCTGACAAAGTGTTTACCTCTGTCCGAGAGCTTGTATTCAAGCATATTAAGGAACATGCCATAGCCATTATCCATTGTAGATTTGCCATGGCCAAACGCTTTATTTGACATGGAGCGCATATTAAGAGACTCTACGCAAACAACATCATACGAATTGGCTATCTTCGTAGATAGTTTGTGCAGATTATCAATACGCTGACAGGCTATGTGTTTGTGAAGTCTGTTTATGCGGAGCTGCTGTTTACGGTAATTCATACTGCCTATAGTCTTATGCTTGAGGCTGCGCTGCAACTTGGCGAGCTTATCATGGCTTTCACGAAAATATTTGTGGTTGCTGCCAACATTACCATTGGAATCCATGTAAAGGCCATCAGATTTATAATCAAGGCCAACGGTATTGTCAAGTTTTTGTACAGGAGAAACACTGCTTTCGTATTCAAATAGTACGGAAGCATAGAATTTGCCATCGCTATCCATTGAGATAGTGGCTGACTTAAGTTTCCATTCACAACCGGGAGTCCTGTGGATCTTGGCTCTCACAAGACCAACTTTAGGGAGTTTGACAGCATTGCCAAATACAGTGACAGTACCATTCTGATTGATGGTAGAGTATGATTTACGACTACGCTTTGCCGACTTGAATTTTGGAAAGCTGCCATTCTTTTGAAAGAAAGACTTATAGGCACTATCCAAATTTCTCAAAGCCTGTTGGAGTGCTATTGAATCAGCTTCCTTGAGCCATGCATACTGGCGCTTTAAAGATGTAAGCCCAAAGGCAGTATCGTTGTAACTTAAGGATGTGCCGTCAGCCTTGTATGCCAACATGCGCCAGTTAAGCGCTTGATTGTAGACAAAACGGCAGCATCCGAAGCACTTGAGGAAATATTCTGTTTGTGATTTTGTAGGATACAACCTGTATTTAATGGCTCTGTTCATACAATCATTATACCAAACAGGTGTTCCTTTGAAAATATATAAGGCTCATCCAATCACCTAAAAAGGTAATGGGTTTTCGCCTGTGAAACCGATAGGGGTTTATTTATAAAAAGTTGGACACTTAGAACCGTCCCCAGTGTCCTACCATCAGTTTATATCACCGCAGGCAAATATTTCTCCCTCTCCTTCTCAAGGAATTCCTGAACCCATTTCCTGTCAATGAGGTTGTCGTGGGCCTCGGCGACGGCGGATTCGGCAGCGAAGGATTCGAATTCGAGTTCTTTGCCCTGTAGTAGTCTGTTCATTTCTTCATCTACTGTGCCGGGACAGAGCAAATGATAGACGAGTACGTTTCTGACCTGACCCATTCTGTATACTCTGGATAGAGCCTGCCATGTCAGGGATGGTTTGATCTGAGGTTCGCAGAAGATTACTATGCTGGCGGCCTGGATGTTTAGGCCGACACCGCCGGCCTGGATCTGGCAGACAAGGGCGCCGCATTTTTCGTTTTCTGAGAAGCTGTCAACAAGGCTCTGCCTTAGTTCTACCTTGGTATCTCCAGTGATAACGCCCTGGCACATGTCTCCGAGAGCTTCGCTCACCTTGGCAATAGTCTCTCTGAAGAAAGAATATATAACGACCTTTCTTCCCTCATCTCCTGCCTCTTTGCAGAGCTCAAGAAGTCTGTTCATCTTGGCAGAGGTCTTCATATCATCATTCAAGAAAGAAACCCTTCTCATATTTGTAAAGCTCTCTGCAGATAGCGCATCAACATAAGCTGTCCTATCCTCATCAGTAAGATCACACCACTCCTGCTGCTCATCAATAGGTGGCAGCTCAGTGAGCACCTGATCTCTGGTTCTTCTAAGATAAACAGGCGAGAGCTTTTCTTTAAATTCAGGCAGGTTAGCAAGATGCGCCAGTGATCTGAACTCTTCCACCAGATCAGGGCGTACGAACTCCAACAGATTACACATCTCTTCCACCTTATTCTCAAGAGGAGTTCCTGTCATTAGGAGTATTCTACTAGACTCATTATCAAGCCTCCTGATATACATGGTCCTCTTTGCGTCAGGATTCTTGATGTAATGCGCCTCATCGATCACAAGCAGCGAGAGCTTCATATGATTATCAATATCATCAACAATCTTTCCAATTGATTCATAATTGGTTATGGCAGCTCCGCCACTCTCCTGCCATCTGCCAAACTCTTCAGAAAGTCTATGCCCATGAAGTATGTGAGTTTCAATACTACTGAACTTGGCAATCTCCCTGGCCCAGTTCACGATAACACTGGCAGGACACACCACCAGGAAAAAGCTCTTTTCCTCAGTGCTACTCACATGCGTCATGGCAGCAATGGCCTGAATTGTCTTTCCAAGTCCCATCTCATCGCCAAGAAGCACGTACTTCTGATGCAGTATATATTTACAGCCAAAGAGCTGATAGCTCCTGAGCGTCCCCTTAAATCCCGAAAGTTCCGGCTCGAGATCATCTATCTCCGCAGCCAGCTGTGCCGGAACACTTCCATAAACAAAGGGCTTATTGCCGGTGCTGCTTCCAAGCCTCTCAAGCGCAGCATAAAAATCAGCGCCATTTCTCTTAAATATCTCAAGAGCCACAGTCGCAGATGTGTTAGCTGCAATATGGTACCTGTCTATTATACTAAGCGCCACCTCAAAAAAATGACTCTTACAAAAGGCACCTACATCATCATAAACCTCAAGTGTATGCTGCTTCAGATCCCCGACTGCAAAGAACCACGAAACACTGTTTTTCACAAAGCGGTCAGAGCTGAGCTTGTCTGCAATACCGTGAAACTGCTCCACAGTCTCTTTTCCCTCAGCCCTTACTCTGTCGCTGTTAATAAGCCTTGCCAGAGCCACGATCAGTTCATCATTGTAAGTCGCTTTGCCATTCTCATCTGACGAAAGCCTGATAGTAGCTCTTGAGGCCAGACTATTGGCAAACTCCGCAACAATGCCCCTGAGCGTTTCAATCTGCTTCTCGCCGATTCCTTCAACAGCTTCTATATCAGCATTTGACGCCCTTCCAAGATCTCCCAGGGTCTTATACCCAGCGTTTTCAAGGGCAGAGACCCTGATCCCTGCCCTTGCATTTTTTAGTTCCTCTACGGAATATTCATCCAAAGCCTCTTTTCCCAGCTGCGCAGCTGCCTTCTGACAGAGCCGCCTTACTTCCTGCTCCTGCGCCTCCTGCTCTGCGTAAATATCCCCAAAAGCCTTATTCGTATCTTCTACTGCCCTAAGAAGGGTCCTTAATACTTTAAAATCCGGTTTTCTCATAATTCCTACTCTGAATGTGTGTTAACTGTACTATTGACCGCTATAAAAAAGGTCCTCCATGCATCGTCAGTAAGCCTGAGTTCATACGGCCCATCTGGCATACGATCCCATATCAGATCCGAAGAATGGTTTACTTCATCCATATAACCGTCCATTCTGTTAAGATCAGGGATATCCTCTCTCATAAACTTACTGCCATCGATAATGCTCAGTATTTTCATATACTCTTCCTGAGTGATGATAACCGTGGTAACAACCTGTTTTTTCTGATTTTTGTCATACAGATCGGTTTCAGCGTAGTACCCGCCTTTTCGAAATCCTGCGCTATATTGCTCATATATATATCCATAATCAGAGCTGTACTCACTGGACATGATATACACTCTTCTGATCTCAGAGAGCTTAGGATTTTTGCCAACAGTGTACACACGGTAGTCCTGATATACGTTCCAAAGAGCTATTACCGCCACCAGCACAATGGCAGACAGAATTACCCACTTCATTTTCTTCAAAGCTTCATCCCTCCCAGCTCCAAGCTGTGGTTATAACATCTTCTAAAGGATGACCGTTAACGGTATATCCATCCTCTTCGTCTCCTCCTATTTCAAGTCTGAAAATCCTGTCATCTTCAAAGCCATACTCACGGACATCAATATAGGACTCCCCATCAGTTCTTACAAATACCAAAGCAGTATTTCCAGGGAGCTTCACTTTTTTGGATTTAGTACTCTCTGCATTCTCAAAAGCCTCAACTTTAATATCCGCGAGTGTTGTAATTGGATCGCTGCCATAGACCGAAGAATAGGGCTGTGTAAGACAAGGCTTGCCATCATCTCCGATGGCTGACACTCCAACAAGCTCAGGCAGTTCATACAGCGTATAATAGCTGAGCCCCATATCAAGTGCTTGCGGATCCATTACCGGCTCAGCGTATTCCATTTTGGGATAGCCAAAAGAGCCTACGCTTCTCCCTAGATATTTCACTGAAGTTCCATCTATCTCGTAACTAAGTGTCTCGTCGTCTCCTGAAAGATAAAGAAAATCATTACCATCAATATGCCCAATATACTCAAGATGCCAGTTGCCATATATATCCCCTTCAAGAGGTCTTTCCACACCCAGCATCTCATCGACAGCCGGAGTCGGAACATATGAAATATAGTCGTATGATGCTCCCATCTCCTGGCACAGAATGTCCTTACAGCTGGAAAATGGAATAGTAACATCATCCTTAGGATTTAGCATATAGCCCTCCTGATAGAAAGGCGCGCTTAAGTAAAAGACAAATCCCACAGGATTAACTGTCCATGCAAAGAGTCCATCGTCGCGGCATCCAAGGATGCTGTCCTTTATTTCCTTTTGAAACTCCGGGGTAGCATAAACAGCTCTTCTCTCCGATTCATCGCCACCGCTGCTCTGAAGTACAAACTCCTCACAGAGAAGATCAGCAAGTGCCTCAGGATCAGTTACAAAGTCATTAAGGGATAACTCTCGCCCGCTCTGGGCATCAAAGGTATGACCGTAATAACAGTTATAGTCAGGCTCATAATCTCTGTTATAGCACCATCTGGTCGCAGCATAACTAATTACTGAGCTGTCGCTTCTCATGAGATGCATTCCAACTTTAGGGGTAAGATAAATTGTGGCGTCAGGCTTTGACTTATGGTATTCTTCCCACCTGCTATCAGCGCTTTTTAGTTCGGCATCTGAAGTCTCCTGTGCCCATTTATTATAGTTCTCAAAGATCTCTTTTACCGATGCAGGAGCAGTATCATCAGGTTTGCAAATGACATACTCTACTTCCACACTGCCTCTTGGATAATCATCCACTCCATATATGCTGTAGCTTTGAAGTGAAACCTTTATCGCCTTTGCCTCAATCGCAGGCTGGGTAAGATTTCCCCTGGGATCATCAGAGAGCTGCTCACTGGGGCTCGAGGCTTGTTCCGAAACAGGCGTAGCGGCTCCCACATTTTCGTCTGTTTGCTTCGGGCTTTCCGACGCCGCACTGCAGCCTGCCAGCAATGATAAAAGACCTATAAGAGTAATTGCAACAACACCCTGTCTTTTCATCAGATTACTCCTCAACCTTTACATAGTCATAAACGCTGCCTGCTGTAATGAATTCAAACTCAGAATCTGTAACTAAAAACTCAAGACCGCCATCCTTTTCATAAATAGCACCCTTTAGCTTCAGTCCGCTGCCATGGGCCTTAGCATCGACCACCAGAACTCCGTCGCCAAAAGATGCATTCCCATGGAATTCCTCCAGTCTGTAGAAATCGAAATGAACAGCATAACCACCAAGATCCTCACTGTCAGGGCTTATTTCCAGAGTGGAGTCCTTCTCTTTATTCCACGCCCACTCTCCTACATACACCTTATCAGCAGCGCCGAACTTTCTGTGGTCTCTGGTACTGTCCATAGCCTCTTCGCCGTAAGGATAATAGTAACCGTCATCTGCATAGGCCATTTCATCTATTCTGATTATCTCGCCATTGCTATCGGTCTCAACTTCCACCAACACCGGAGAAAAATACCCATCATGGCAGAAGTCCTCTTTTCCCTTGTAGTTATAATTTATGGCGACGTTCCTGTACTCATCGTCTATAGGTTTGTAGGCGTAAACCTCTTCATTCATACCAAAGAGACTGGGCTGCTCGACCCACAGCTCCACCTCCTGAAGAGTTGTGGAATTGCCGTACTCCAGCCATTTAATCGCATAGAATATGCTGTCCTTTGCAATCCTGTATTTAGCAGGATCATTTGCAGGCTGCATCTTGTTATCATCGCCATTGGTATTTCTGGAAAGTGCATAGCACCCCCTGACAGGCATCGACCTGTACATGGTGGCCTGCTCCAGCAAAATGTCCTGATTGCCTACAGGTCGAAGGATCATGTCATCCCAGCCGTTGTTGTCAGCCAAAAACAGCTGAAATGCTGCTCCGTCGGCGCCAATGTAGAAATTTCCGTCGTATTTGTCTGCATCCGTGTCCCTCAGGATAAGCATGTCGGCCATGCCCTTTTCCTGGGAAAAGAGATCTGAAAGCTCGAAACTGTATACGGCTGACCTGCCGTCGAATGTTGTATAGGTTGCCAGCATCTCTTTTGTATCAAAGGATATGCTATCCCAGTCGCCTTCGTTGTACAGACCGGAGCCGTCGTTTAAGAAATACCAGTCACCCTCCAGATAGCTCAGGATTGTGTCTGTATGATCGGTCTCCTGCGCTTCGGCAGCTGTCTGGTCTTCACCTGAAGACTCAGTTTTCGCACTCCTCGGATCCTTTTTCTCTGCCTGAGATGCGTCCTGCGTGTTAGTCTCAATCTGCGAAGCTGCCTCAGTAGCTGATAGCTGCTGCGTCGCATTATTCGAAGGCTCCTGCGTCGGCGCTGGCGATTTATCTCCACATCCTGTGGTCATAGCCAGAAGCAATATTCCTAATACAAGTGACAGATTCTTTTTCATAATCTTTATCCCTTATTATATTTATCAGTCAGAACCCCATTCTGCCTTCCACTCTTCTTCAGTTACCCTGTGGAAGGATCCCTGCCAGCTTGCAGGTCTTATGTCGTCGATACTCTCGTTCTTCTCCTGCACCTCAAGAAGCAGATTCTCAGAGCCATCAACCTCGTTGACCACCAGCTTGCCGGTCATGGTCAGCTCCAGCCCCTCGCTGTAGCCCACGATCAGGCACTCATTGCCTATAGGAGCTGTTGAGAGCATGAATGGGTATCCATTGTATTCTTCGTAATCAATAAACCTAAGCTCCTGATCCTCGGCGATATTCAGCCACATATTTGCGCTGTGTCTTGGCTCAGCCTCATCAACGGTGACGAATTTATCGAGACGCCATGTGCCCACATATGGCTCAAACCCTTCAGCATCAAAAGTAATGTTGCCGTCAAAATCACCGCCCTGAATAACTTCATATGAGGAATCTTCTTTAAGCGGAATTTGAAGGACATACATACTGCTGAAATCAAAAGCCTGGGAAAGCTTATAGTCGGAGGCCATATCCCTGATAACTCCGGCTATGAGAACATAAGCCTCATCTCCCAGCACCTGTCCTGTCTGCATTACAAGAGCATCCCTGTCCATGTAGGGAATGAAGTTTTTGATAATATTATTCACATTGCCTTCGCCGTCGCACCAAAGAAGGTTGCCATAAACAAAGCGGCCAAGCATGTGACTTCCAAGATAGGAATGAGACAGATAGAGCTTGTCCTCGTCAAAAAAGCCGTAGGAAATCTCTCCATCATTTAGACGAATTGAAGGCTCATTGTTGTTGCTGATAGTAGGCATCTTTTCATTGTCATAGCCATGCTGCAAAAGTGAAAGGCTGTCTGCTTCGCCGGCATTTGCCTTAACGACCATGTAGTCCTCTACCATATCAACAGGTCCGCCGTATTGGGCAAAGAGACAGTAAATATCATCATTTTCGGCATCGCAGATAAAGTCATCACATTCAAGAGTGCCGTAAATACCAAGCCCTGACAGTGTTCCGAGGCATACTTCATTACTGCCATAGCCCATGCAGTACAGCTTTGTTTCATCAGCTACCTTTTTCTGATAGACAACTCCGTTAGTGCTAAGCCCGCAATAGTATATGGAGCCGTTGTCCGGCTGATCTACTCTGCAGTACTGAAGATTCTGTGCATCCAGTACATCGAGATGTTTTCCTGAAGCATCATTGCACCAGAGGGCAACAAGCTTACCATCCTTAGATGCACCCTCAACGCTTCCGGGGCCTACCATGAACACCTCGCCGTCCATGGATATCCTTATGATCTGTAAGCCGCCTTCAGTATCTTCCTGAGTGCAATAAAACTGGTCTCCACACAGATACAGCTCTCCAAACGTCGGCTCATCACTTATCTGTGTGAGTGTTCCGCTAGTCTCATCGAAACATTCAAGCCCTCCGGGAAGCCAGAGGAACTGACCTCCCTGGCTGGGCTCTGTCGCTACTGCATTTTCATAATTATGGAAAAAGACCTTGTCCCCCACCTTCACGAAATAGCTTCCGTTGCCATAGATCTGCGTGGCATCTGTATTTTCTTCCTGGGTGGTGGTTTCTTCTGCCGGGCTCTCTACGGCGACCTCTTCTGCTGCTGATGCTTCTTCGGTTGCAGCCTTCTGTGTTACCTCTTGTTGCTCAATTGCGGTCTCACTTACGGGACTGTCTGCCGGCGTTTTTGCTCCGCAGCCGGAAAGTGCCATCACTGCTATAAGGCCTGTAGATATCAGAATATTTCTTTTTCCAAACATAGACTTTTTCATCTCCTACTGTGAATTATTGATTCTTATTAAATAGTTTATCAAATATTTCAAATTTCCACAGCGCTAAAGCAAGAAAAACTAATGAAAGGACGCCAAAGAATACTGCTGCCATAACTCCATTCTTAGCAGTGTTTGATGTAAGTTCGCTACTGCTCTTTTCTCCCTCAAATATCCATTCACCAAGACTAACTTCAGGTTTATAGAGATATTTGCTCTTCTGCGTACCAACAATGGTATAGGTAGTATCTTCGTTGATATTGATTCCGCGATAAGATACCCTCTGATCGCCGTCCACAAAATTATCAGGATCAGCAAGAGAAAAATAAATGTCGTCTCCTTCGAAGTAATAATAGTATGGGCTTTCATCCAGTTCATCCTGCCAGAAGGTTTCTATTCCAAGCTCTTTTGAACCAAGAAGTGGTATAAGCACTTCCTCGGTAATATAAAAATCACCGATCCAGGCAGCGCCGTATACATATTCATCCAGTTCCGGAGACCATTGTTCTTCCGTCCTGTACTTTTCATTAAACTCCAATGGTGAAAGCCCTGTTTCAGGAACAACAACATTGTTATTAGTCTCCTTATCAAAATAAACAGTCCTAAGAGTCTCAGTATGTTTAGCCGCAAGAGCTGACTCCAGGGTTAGCTCTGTTTCTTCATCATAGGCTTCGGCCGATACAGTGATAGGGCCGGTGACAACCACAAGCTTGCCTTCATTGGCTTCGTCCACCACACCGTCTTTTATAAAAACTGCGTCAGCAAGGGCATCCTGTCCTTTACCGGAATCTGTTATACTCTTCACGCATAAAAACACGTTGAAGGCGAATAATACAGTAAATATAATTGCCAGAATCTTATTCATTGTTCAATCTCCCGTAAACAGTATTTTAACCTGCAGCCTCAGCTGCATCAGCAGCATTTGAATACTTTGAAAGTCCTCCCGTGTTTGCTGCATCTGCCGCTGCACCGGCATCCATAAACTGCTCTTTAAGCTTCTCTTCATCAACGCTGCCTGCAGCGGCGCCTTTGATTGCACTTCCGATCAGACCTGCCATTTTGGCTCCTGCTTCAACCTGACGCTTTTCTTCCTTTGTCATTCCAAACTGGAAAAGACCTCGCTTGCCGTCATTGACTCCGAAAATATTATCCAGGTGTGCTGCTGCATTGTCGGCATAATCCTGTTCCTTCTCTTCTGTCCTGAAGCACAGCTTTATATCCCTTGTGATATAAGGGTGCTGTCTCATTCCTCTCTTTGAATCCGCATCGCTCATCATACGGCCTGCAGGAAGAACCCGAAGGATAATACCGCTCTCCTTAAACACCTCTTTATTATCCTGGGTAGTATTCTCATAGTATGGCTCATATGAGGCAATCTCGTCATAGCGAAGAACCTCGGTATTCTTTCTCTTATTCTTGAAATTGATGATAGCCACCATTCCCAGCTCATCACAGAAAGCCAGTCCATAATTTCTCCTGTTATTAAAGTAAGTGTCCTGTGCTTTTCCTTTAAACTGGTTGTCGTAGATGCCGCTTCTCTTTTCCATGAACTTTATATGCTGCTCTACAGTATCCTTGTCCATCTCTGAAAGCCTGACGAACTCACTGCATTTGGCTGCGCACTCATTACAGGCATATTCGCCGCCCTTGAGCTTTGAACGGTGCATGGCACCAACCTCATTACCACAAAATACGCATGCTTCCTTACTGAACAATTTTCCAAATAATCCCATAGTTTCTCTCCTTTCAGATCCGGTTTACTTAACCTTGATGCTTGCAAGGATTGCCTGCACGTCAGCATCAGAAAGAGATATCACTTCATCGTTAACCTTGTAGAATACACTTCCGGCCACATATCCTTCGCCGTTTACTGCGCTGAGCATTGCACATTCCCAGCCTCCGGAGTACTCCCCGGCAGGTCCTGTGTAAGTGTAATCTCCCAGCTTAAGCTCAACTTCTTCATAGGAACTGAAGGCATCTGTATAAACGCTATAAGATGCATTATCAGCCACTTCAATTTTAATTGAATTCTTGCTCCACAAGTCATCATCACTGGTTCCGCCTTTTACAAGGTTGACCTTTTTCTGATCCATGGCACCTTCATTCCACATATCTTTAACAGGTAAAGCGGTCCAGCCGTCAGGTACGAGAACTGAGAAAACATCCGTTTCGTAGGTTGAACCTGAAACAGAAGCATAATCCGCTATGGCTATTCCACCGCTGGCCGCAGCTGCAGTATCGCCGCCCTCTGATGGGCTTCCGGTCTTGGCAGTTGCTCCGCCTGATGATGAACCTCCACCGGTATATTGTCTGTTATATGCCGCTTGATAAAGCATATTTGAAAGAGAATTAGCATCACCTGCAGATGCTGCTCCGCCTACTGCCTTTCCAATTCCTACTATCACAAGGATAAGAGCTACTGCTCCACCTGCAATTCCCAGGATAAGTGGCATATTGTTTTTCTTTGACTTTGCTTGTCCACTTGTAGGTGGCACATTGTTCTGAACCGGCTTCTGCACGGGTTGCTGTACCTGTTGTGGCACCGGCTGTACCGGAACCGACTGTTGAACTACACTCTGCACTGGCTCCTGTGCGGGGCTCAGTGCTGCTACTAAAGCTTTTCCGCAGTTGGGACAGAACTTAAGTCCATCCGGGACCTGGGAACCGCAATTTCCGCAAAAAGGCATCTCTTCATCCTCCGTTCTTCATGATCAGTTTGATGGAAGTGCTACTGTTGATGGATTTGTTACTCCCGCATCCAGCTGCTGTATATACCAGCCGTATTCATCAGGACGCTCAGAGTCATCAAAGTCTTCCCATCTGTATCCCCACTTAACAAGGTTGATCTCATATTCGTAGGAAAGCTTTCCTTCGTAGTAACCTTTTCCTGTTATCCATATATAACCATCATGGGACTTCTGCCCCGGATCGATTCTCCAGTCCGCATGTCCTAAATTGTCACCGTCCCAGAAAACACCACCTTCTGATACCATGGTTCCCTTATCTGTAAGACCTGTTCCATTATTGCTAAATGCTACATTAGCCACATTGTACTCATTGTCCCATAGATACATGGTTCCCTGCCCGTTTTCGTCCAGAGTAGTAACTCCAAGTACAGGGAACTTAACTCCCTCCATCTTCTTGTAATTACTGTCCCATGCCTCAAGTGTCCAGTATCCAAACCAGTATCCATTCCAGAAGCTCATGATATCTTCATCACCATTAACACTATCTGAGCTTCCATGTTCCTGAAAGGTAATATCTGAACCGCCATTATCTGATCCATTTCCGGGTTCAGCTTCGCTGTTCTCCTTCTCTTTTCCCTTTCCGCTGGCAACTGCTCCACCTGCTCCGGGTACACTTGGGTATGAAGGCTTTGAAGGAGCGCTGTCATCAGACTTAACAAATTCAAGCTTCACAGTATTATCCGAAAGAGTCAGCTTCTTACCACTATTTTTAACTGCAATGTTTCCAAATGACGAACTAAGAACTCCATTATCAAAGCTCACATCTTCAGGAGTATCCATAAGGCAGATATAGCCCTTTCCATCCTCCATAACAATGTAGCTTCCGTCCAGGCCATACCCCTCAAGAGCATCGCCCTTTACTGTGTGATTTTTTTCTGTTATTCCATTTAAAACATAGTATCCATCGGGAGCCTTGGCGCTGCCACAGCCCGTGATCACCGTTGCCATCATGACCGCCATACATACAAAGCTTGTGATTCGCCTTCCCTTACCTTGAAAAATTCTTTTCATATTTACCTCCAGAGTTTAGTTCGGGATAAGTGTCAGATCATCCCCAAGCTTGTACTTGGTTCCGCCAACAGTTACAGTTCCATTGTCATAGCCTTCAAAGGCCCCATCCATCGGAGTGTAATGTCCCTGGTTAACACTTCCATCTGTGGTCCAATACCTCCAGTACATACCATCATCATAGTAATAATATGTTCCTATCAAGGTATGCGGCTGCCCTTCCTTATCCACTGCAGTGATAATAACTGATACCTCCTCAGTATCAACACCAAAGTAGTAAAGTCCCATGTATTCAAGCTTATCCCCTGTAACATTTGTGACGTAGGATGTGCCATTTTCCATATCATAGGACATATACCACTCATAGGTACTGCTGTCCTCGTACCCCTCCATGCAGTTGATTGCAACATCATGAGGCTTGCCAAAAGCATCATTAATTGTGATATACTCACCATACATATCATCCGGAGAACTGATAGTATCTGTGATCTCGGTTATAAAGCCAACATCCAGAACAACCTTATTGCCGCTATCAGCCTCAGCTTCAGCAGCCGCAGGAGTCTCTCCTCCTTCAGCCTCAGTGCTTACACTCTCAGCCGCAGCCTCTTCCTTCTTATCTTCTTTGTTATCTTCCTGATTCGCAGTCGCAGAGCCTCCACCATTCTGGACTCCAGCCTGTACCATCTCAAGGGTCGCAAGTACTCCCTCATTTCCCGGGAAAAGCTCATCACCAATCGACTTTGAAGCTTCTGTATTATCCGAGCTCTTTGCTCCGCATCCTGCCATCAGTACTGCAGTCATGGTCAGGATAAGAAGCTTGCGAACCCTGTTTGTTACTTTCTTTCTCATAATCCCTCTCCTTATAAGACTTGTTACTCTTTTTCCACCTTTACGTTTTTAATAAACAGATCCACTAATTTCCCAAGAGTATCTAAATCATTGAATGTTCCTGAAATCATAAAGGTGTTACCATCAGCTTCAAAATATACGGTTCTCCATATCTCTGAATCCTTATCATTGCCTTTCTTAATGGTATAAGCCTTCACGGAGCCTATGTTCTGCTCACCTAAATACTCCGCATCTTTTATCCTGGAAGCATTATCCTCGGCCTGAGCCTGTAAATCTTTGGTGTTATGATTTAAACACATGCCGTTTCCGTCAGCTACGCCCTTGCCTGTTTCAGGATCCACCAGCCAGAAATGTATTTTGCTGCCACTGAGTATATTGACAAGGCTCTCCGGACTGTCTGTCCCAAAGAACTGATAAGCAAAATCTCCGGGTAAGGTGACCTTATAGCCCTTGAAGCTGTAGGTAACATCCTCTGCAGGAGCTGATGAAGGAGCACTTTGCGCTTCCTGCTTGGGACTTTCCGTAGCAGTTTCTGTTTTACCGGTATCCGTAGTCTTTTCCGTATCCGTAGTTTTGTCAGCATCCGAAGCTTTGCCTGCATCCGCAGTTTTATCTGCATCAGAAGCTTTTGCTGTGTCTGCAGCTTTACCAGCTGAAGCGCTCTTCCACTGATAAGTCTTGTCCGCTTCACCGGCATACTCAAAACTCATGATCACATCATTACCGGCAGTATCCTCTGTGAGGGAGAGTGTTTTCCGTCCCATATAATTTCCGGAGCCGTAATCCATCTTCTGAACTCCATCTTCCGTCAAAACATGGATATAACCATCCTTCCAGGACAGGTCATAATTCTCACCAATGAAATTCGCATACCCTGTGCCATCCGGGCACAACATCAGGTCAAAAGCAACTCCTGCCGCAGCAAGTTCCTCTGCCGTAAACCTTGTATTGTTTTCAGTATAGGCATAAATGCTGTAGTACCCGGCATCTTCATGAGACTCTCCGGAAAGATCAGGCAAAGGAGAACTGTTATTGTCTTCTGCTGCACTCTCTTTTGTAGCATCCCCTGCCCTCGGATCTTTTTTATTCTCTGGTACAGAGCTCTCCGTCTTTGGGTCCTTTTTACTCTCGGCTGCAGGTGTCTTTGCCATCGCAACTTCACTTGTCTCAGCGATGCTTACAGACTGCTCCGCCTCTTTCTTTTCTCCTCCACAGGCTGTAAGAGAAACCAGCATGGCTGTCATGATCACAAAAACCGTAACATTCTTAAACCTATTCATATACTTACCTCCGCTTATTGATCATCCTCTATAACAAGGCCGGTAGCCCTGGCTTTTATCGCCAGCTCGGTCCGGTTCTGCAAACCTGTCTTTTGAAGCATACTGGAGATGTGGGTCTTGACTGTATCCGGCCCTATAAAGAGTTCCTCAGCAATCTCTGCGTTGCTCATACCCCTGGTAAGGCACCTCAGCACTGCAAACTCCGCTCTGGTTATCTCCGTGCTCTTAGCCTTTCCTATATAAACCTCCGGCGAATCCACCGGGTACACCCGCTCGCCGTTCATGGTTCTGTCCATAACCGTCAGAAGATCTATATCGCTCCAGTTCTCTTTATACCAGAAGCTCTCCACACCTATCTTTTTTGCCCTGTCGATATAGGATATCTCCGGCATGGAAGTTACTATTATTATCTTTACCTCCGGGTGGGATTTTTTTATCCTCTCCGCCGCTTCAAGGCCATTTGATCCATCCATCATGACCACGTCCATGATCACCAGATCCACCGCATATCTGTCGCAGTACATGCTCACCACCGAGGCGGATTCCAGCGCATACAACAGCTCGTACCGCGGGTTCTCCTCCAGCATCATCTTAAAGAGCTGCCTCGGCATGGCCTGGTCTTCCACCACGATCACTTTTATTTTGTCCGTAAGATTTCCCATAGCTGCCCCCATTAAATCGTATAGACCTCCGGCAGTATATCCATAAGCCTGTCATCAAGAGTTATTGTCAAAAGAAATCCCGGCGCACTTTCAACTTTCATGCTGCCTCCACTTCGCTCCACCAGGTGCCTTAGGTTCAAAAGACCTCCCGACTCCACGATCTCTTTTTCCGGTGGATTACCGTTGTTGCTGATGGAAAGCTTTAGAAGTCCGCCGTCGTTTTCGCACTTAACGAATATCGCATCGCCCTTTGCGTGTTTGAAGGTGTTGGCAATACATTCCCTTATGGCTGCCGCAATAATCTTGCGGGTCTTGTACCCCTGCGGAATATCGCCGTCGATGTTCACCGCAACTCCCACATCCTTTGCGGCCCTGAGCACTGTTTCCAGATCAGACGGCCTTACTCCTTTGTTATTGCCATCAAGAAGGCTCACGTTGTTTCTAAACTTCATCAGTACATCACTTCTGTCTCCGCCCTCCCCGGCAAGATAGTGCCTAGCCGTGGCAATGCAGTTGCCCAGTTCGTCATGAATTTTAATCCTGGTCTTTAGGATTTCATCCTCAATGGTCATATCAGTAATGGACTCATTAAGTACCCGCAGCCTCTCGTTTTGTTTTTCCAGCTCTTTGTTCTTTTCTTCCAGATCCTCGGCCAGTTTGTTTTCCAGGGTCACATCAAAGCACAGCACTTCATTTATAGGATTTCCTCTAAAGCTCTTTTCCCGCTTCTCGAATGAATAGACTTCTCCATCCGGGAGCTTAACTATGGCTGTATCTCCATATTTTATATAGACACAATCTGAAGCGGCACTGCTTCCTTCCCGAAGTCTGTCTATAAGATCATTCGCATCTGTCAGGGTCTTTCCACATATCTTTTCCGCAACACTGTTCATGGCGGGGTTTATGAGCTGTATGGAGCCGTCGTCATAGCTAAATAGCATTCCGTCGGGAAGGAAATCGATTCCCTCCCTTATGCTGGCAGGAGTTATATGGGTAAACAGATATGACTGAATATCAGCAAGCATTACCATAAAGACTATTACTCCGGCAAACACCAGAAGTGCTGCCGCATACCCCGGCAGGATATCCACCAGCCGAAATGGCCATCCTCTGTTTGGATCATCTTCCACAATTCTGATCACATAATCCATAAATAGCTGCGCTGCTACGTAGGACCAGGCTGTGAGAGCCACAGCAACAACCACATGAAAAGTCCCTCGCCTTCTGCTGACAAAGAAAGCGCTGATTAGAATTCCCAATATGAACAATATCGTAAAGCAAAAAGCTGCTATTCTAGCGCTGTACAGATCCATGTATCAGTTCTCCTTGATATCATCATCTAAGGATAAAGTTTCAAAACAAAACTCCGGTTTAGTTTGTACCATAAGTTTAATGCTGCGTTTCTCCTTGATCGCTTCAAAAAGCTGTCCCTGGGCGTACTCAAGGATGGCGATCATCTGACGGTTATTCAGCACATCCATATCAAATGCACCTATTTCGCATTTGATACCCGTTCTATTTGCACTGTCAAAGAGTTCTCTTATGGCAATTGCAAAGTCCTCAGTATTTATTACTTCCCCAGTCTTAATAGCCAGAAGCAGATTCGATCCTCTCTTTACAAAGCAGGCCTCGAAGCAGGCAATCCCCAGCCTTCGCCTGAATTCCTCTTCCGGAAGATCCTCGGCTCCTTCCAGGTTCTTTTCAATTATGTCAAAATGAGGTCCCATATAACTACCGATCTCATCGTAAACTTCATTCTTAACCTTAAGCTTGGCTCTCTTTGCCTTTACGTTGGCCTCTTCTATGAGAAGTCCGTAGCCTTCTCTTAGCTCATCTCCTACCTCCTCAAGGCTGCGGTTAAGGTTTGTAATGGTAGTAAGATCTTCGATCCAGCTTATCTCTCCCCCAAGGATTTCCTTGCGATGGCGTTTAATATTTTCGGTTTTGTCTTCCGTTCGTGTCTGGGATTTATGCACTGTTCTTCCGCTTTTATCCCTGATGACTGCTGATATATCTGCGATATCAAATATCTCTCCGTATCCACTATTACTGGGAATAAGCCTGAAATGGATCATGGACTCCCAGAACAGAATGAAGGTCATGCTATAAAGCATCGGTGCGGTTATAGGCACTACGCCAAACACCTTTAAATTATCTGAAATATTAAAAAACAGAAACAGATTGACACCATAATGTAAAAGAGCTATGAAAAGCCCGGTGATTGCAGCTTTTTTATATTGATGGCGAAAGCTCTTTTGCAGCATTATAAGGAAACTGACAAATATGAGAATATATGACCATGCGGTGTTGATGTAAAAGATTATCTCGTGATGGTAATCAAGTCTCCAGTCAAAAAAGCCCTCGTTAAAGGAAAATGCAAGCTGGTGCAGGTCATTGGTCATTATGAGAATTACCTGAACCACTGCCAGGATTATTAGAATCTTGATGAATCCGGGGAGAGCCTCTTTCCTCGCTCTTCCGATTATTACTGACAGACAAAGCGAGATTATGGGGATCAATGTTGTTGGTATGTAATATGCATACCACAGCATTCTCTCAATCAGATCAACGCCTGAGAAGATGGAGTACTTGCAGATCTGGGAAAGATGCAAAAACACCAGCAGTATACCTATGGCAAACAAAAGATATCTCTGCCTCTTCTCAACTATTCTGGTCCTTACATATACCAGCCAGACCACGCATGCCACAAAGCACATATAGATGGATGCATTCTGGTATAAAAAGGACGCCGGGGTATATCGGCATAAAATTGCCACCAGATAGAGAATTACAATCCCGTATATAACATTGTCATTTTTTCGAATTTTATTTTCCCCGGGCAAGGCTTAGTTCCCCCTAAGTAAGCGTAAACCGTCCTATACTAGTTTATCAGAATTCCGTAAAAAAAAATCACCCATATGGGTGATTTTTAAAAACAAATTTCACAATTCTATTACTGATCAGCTTACAAATCCTTCTTTTCCCTCATGGTCTCCTGGCCACTGTTCTTGATCATCTTAATGCCCTCAAGAGCTATCTGATAGATCATTGCCATTTCCCTTGAAGCGGGATCTGTATAGCTGCATTTCGATTTTAGTGCCTTGAAATGCTGCTCTGCCTTCTCGATGACGGGTTTGGTGATCATGATTCCGTCACAGTAAAGGGTTCCGGTCTCAGGGTCATATCTGGACTCCTCATATTTGGTCTTAGCAAAATCCCCGGCGCCCATAGATGCAGCAAGCTTGTTTATCAGGTCTTCTCTGTCTGCCATGTCTTACCTCATTTAATAATTATTATTCTCACAAAACTAATTATACTATATCTGAGTGGAATACAATTCTAATAATTTTCTAAATATGTACCCTTGGAACACGCTTACTGATATCACAGGTAAGCTCATAATTAAAACGTCCGCTCATATCGCCAAGAAGTTCTGCAGTAATGGTTTCTCCGGACTTTTTATCCCTGCCAAGAAGAACTACTTCGTCGCCCTCTGATACGCCGTCAATATCGGTAACATCCACCATGAACTGATCCATGCAGACCCTTCCGAGGATGGGAGCTCTTTTCCCATCTATAAGAACATAGCCCTTATTTGAAAGGCTCCTGGGGTATCCGTCTCCGTAACCCACTGGGATTGTAGCAATTCGGGTTGTCTCTTTGTCGGTAACGTAGGTTCCGCCATAGCTTACCGGTGTTCCCTTCGGAACTTCCTTGACCATGACTATATGACTGATGAGCTCCATTGCGGGCTCAAGGTCAATTATATCCTTAGGTACTTCATCTGAAGGCCACATGCCGTACATGGTAACTCCGGCTCTGACCATATCCATTGAAGACTCGGGAACTGCTATAATGCTGGCAGAGTTTGCGCAGTGTTTGATCGGGATGCGGAATCCTGTTTCCTCCTCGAAATCCATGATGAATTTCTTGAAGGTTTCCTCCGCCTGCCTTACATTGGTCAGATCCTTCTCGTCTGCCCTTGCAAAGTGTGTGAATATGCCCTCTACAAACAGGCTGTCCATGAGTCTTACATCTCTGGCAAAAGACACTCCGTCTTCGTCAGGGCTTATTCCAATCCTGCTCATGCCTGTATCCACTGCAATGTGAACAGGTGCCTTTAAAGGAAGGAAGCCCCGGTCGATCAGGCTGCTTGCCACCTCCGCAAGCTCTTTTGCCATATCCATCCTGAAAACGGTGGGTCTGATGCCCTGCATGAGCATCTTCTCGTAGGCGTATGGGAAGGTGTAGCCCAGGACCAGAATAGGTTTTTTAAGACCGGCATCGCGAAGCTCAAAGGCCTCCTCTGCCGTTGCTGTGGCGTATCCCCAGATGTAATCCTTGTTCTCTAACATCTTGCCGATTTCTACAGCGCCGTGGCCATAGGCGTCGGTCTTGATGACTGCCATGATCCAGGTGCCCTCCGGGATGTTGTCCCTCATCGCCTCCAGATTGTGCTCTATAGCCTTAAGGCTCACGGTTGCACATATTCTTGAATACTCTGTTAAGTCTTTGTTATCCATCTTGGTTGTTCCCCACTAGTTTAATCTGATAATACTTTCGGAAGTGCGGCCACAATATCCGTTGCCACCATGGAGTGATTGCCAAATTCTCCGGCTGCCTCATCTCCTGCCCTTCCATGTATGTATGTGGCAGTCATTGCGGTCTCAAAGCCGCTCATGCCGTATGACAGAAGTGCCCCCATTATTCCCGCCAGAACATCTCCCGATCCGGCTGTTGCCATTCCATCATTGCCACTAATATTGATATAAATCTTCTTCTCGTTGCAGTCACTCACAATGCTCCTGGCATCCTTGCAGACCACTGTGCAGTGAAGCTTTTTAGCCAGTTCCTGAGGATACTGGAGAAGGTGCTCCCTGCAGTCCCTTATATCTTTCTTCATCAGTCTGGCAAATTCTCCCAAATGCGGAGTGATAATCAGCTTCTTTCCAATCCTGCCAAAATCTGAAGCGAGCCTCTCAAGCTCCTCATCCCCTGCGATGAGATTCAGCGCATCTGCATCCATGACCATGCTCTTATCGTAGTTTCTGAGCATGATCTCAATAAGCTCATTACCTTTGCCTTCTGTTCCGATGCCGGGACCGATAACCGCCTGGGTTGACCATTTCATGGCTTCATCCAGCTTTTCTTTTGCCGGCTCAAAGTCGTCGTACACATCCAGTATCGCCTCAGGTAAAAGAGTCTTGACCGCCTCTGCATTCTCCGCCGCCGTGAACACTCGTACCATCCCGGCTCCGGCCTTTAGTGCTGCCGATGCGCACAAAATGCAGGCTCCGCTTATCTCTTTTGATCCGGCTACTAAAAGCACTTTTCCGTAGGTTCCCTTGTTCCCTGAAGGGTCCCTTTCAGGTAAAAGAGCTTTCGCAGGCTCTGTAGTGTATATAGCCGAGGGCTCTTTTCCCAAAAAGCTCTCCTGAGTTATGCCAACGTCCTTAATTGTCAGCTGACCTGTGTAGGTGCAGCCGGGATAGAGAAGGTGTCCTATCTTGGCCTGGTTGAATGTCACGGTTTCATCGGCTTTTACTGCTACCGCGCACACATGACCATCATCAGCACTTATGCCCGAGGGCATGTCTATTGATACAACATACAGATCCTCATCTCTGTCAGCTTTGCAGCTGTTTATAAAGTTAACTGCGTCCGCAAAGTCGGAAGTCAGCGGTCTTGAAAGACCAATTCCAAACAGTCCGTCTACAATGATATCAAAGTCAGCTGAGGATTTGTTGTCCCTTATGTAGGAAAAAGTGTCCTGATGAACACCATATTTCTCCGCTATCTGAAGCTGCTTAAGGAGCAGATCCGTGCACTTGGTCGGATTCCCGACGATGCAGACGTTAACAACGTATCCCCTCTGCTTAAGAAGTCTTGCCACGCACACACCATCAGCTCCGTTATTTCCAACCCCCGACAGCACCAGCGCCCTATATGTCCTCTTAGCTCCCCGCTTTTCCTTCCAGGCATCAACTTCATCCACCACCGCCAGCGATGCTCTCTCCATGAGCACCTCTGTAGGTATTCCAAAATACTCAGAGGTATTTCTGTCGTATATTTTCATCTCCTGGCTGGTGACTGCAAACTTAACTTTTTCCATATAAAATCTCCCCGGTTATAACCACTCCTAATAAACAAGTCCCAGCTTGTAAAGCTGGGACCTCACATTTCAGTCCGTATATTCGCTTTCGTCTCCCTCAAGAGGCCTTCTTACGGGATGACGGCGGTTAGGATCGTATTTCATATCAAAGAGATCGATGACTTCGGGTCCGAAGATCTGATGCATGTAGGAGTAGAGGTTGTAGTTCTCCATCTCTGCTTCCTGGAGCTTGATGACGTTCTTTTTCAGTTCCACTCTGACCTTGGATATCCACTCATCCAGACCCTTGATGTAGTCTGTGTTGGCATGAAGCGTATCATAGCATGCATTCATGGTCTCTATCATCAGCTTGTAATCAACATCGTATATCTTTCTGGAAAGATCAAGCAGCTCATCCTCATGGCTGTCCAGCTTCTCATTACATTCATTGATAAGCCTGGTCCTCTCAGAAATCTCTTTTTCTATTGCCGCATTTCCGCCCTGTTTGTTGGACTTGTCACGAAGTGGCACAATCTCAGAAAGAAGAGTCTTTTTGAGTTTCTTGATCTTCTTGGTCTGGGTACGTATCTCGCCATCGCGTTCAACCAACGTATTAAGTTCCTCCGCGAGACTTTCTATCTCCGGAGTCATCTCAGTCTGCGTAAAGAGCTGGTGCCACTTGCTGTCAAGTGTCAGAATCGGTATGCTCTTTCCTTCCAGGGCAGACATGTACGCTGCATCGTCTCTTGCCATCAGATTCTCTCACTAGTGATTTAATGATTTTTCATACCTATCTATATTATACGACAGTTTCATCAAACTGTCAGATAAATGTACATTTTCTACCTGAATATTGTTAGGAACCTCCAGGTCCACATGAGCAAAATTCCAGATGGCCTTTATGCCGCACTCCGCAAGTCTGTGGGCCATAGGCACTGCCTGATCCTTGGGAATAGTAAGAACTGCGATCTCGATATCGTTCTTTCTTACGAATTCCTCAACCTCATCAATTGGACGCACCTCAACATCGCGGATCATGGTTCCGAAGAGCTCAGGATTGCAGTCGAAGGCTCCCTTGAATACAAAGCCTCTTCTGGTGAAGTTGGTATATCCTGCGATAGCCTTCCCCAGATGTCCTGCACCTATGATGACCAGTGAGTGCTGCTTATCAAGGCCAAGTATCTTGCCGATCTCATCGTAAAGATAATTGACATTATAACCATAGCCCTGCTGGCCAAAGCCACCAAAGTTGTTGAAGTCCTGTCTGATCTGAGAGGCTGTGACCTTCATGATGTCAGAGAGCTCCTGTGAGGAAATCCTCTCAACACCTCTCTCTTTCAGGTCACCCAGGTATCTGAAGTATCTTGGAAGTCGTGAAATGACTGCCTGAGAAATCTCTTTATCTGCCATTTTAATCTCCAATGTGTCTTGTTTGTTAATAATCCTACAATTTGATTATATATATCCGTTAAATAAATGTCAATTCTGTCAATAGTCAGAAAAATCCCCTAACCACGCGTTTTTGTGGCTAGGGGACGTAATATTTTATGAAGAATTTATGGTTTGAAATAACTGATCGTTTCGGACATGTTAGTTGCCAGTTCCTCGAGTTTTCCGGCGGACTCTGTTATTATGGCAAATGTCGCATTAAGTTCCTGCATGGATGCGTTTGTCTCCTCGGTAGAAGCTGCATTCTCCTGCGAGATTGCTGACAGATCAGCTATGATCTCAACAAGTTTATCCTTTGCAGATGAGAGCTTCTCGATATGCCCGGATATGGAATCTGTGCTCTGAGATACGTTTACAACGTTGTCAGCCATGCTCTGCATGTTGACCTTGGTATCGTCAAGCTGTGCTTCCTGCTGCTCAAAGCTTGCATTAAGTCTCTGCATTACCTCCACAGACTGCTCGGAATCAGAAACAAGCTTTTCAACAATCTTTTTGATTTCCTCTGCAGAATTGCTACTCTGTACAGCCAACTGTCCGATCTCGGTAGCAACAACAGCAAAACCTTTTCCGGCATCTCCTGCTCTTGCAGCCTCAATACTTGCATTAAGTGAAAGAAGGTTTGTCTGAGATGCGATCTCTGTGATAGCTTCTGAGAACTTCGAAATCTCTTTTGCTGACTCGTTTGTAGATTCGATGGTGGAGCCGATGTCTCTTACTGAAGACTGAACCTCGCTGCTCTGCTGTATCAGTCTGTTGAGTGCTTCCATTGCAGCTTCGCATGAAACCTTCATCTCCTGTGAATAGCTGTTTAGCTGTTCTACATTCTCGGTTACTTCCTCGATGTCTTTTCCGATATTCTGAGTGTTGCCTGCTGCAGTCTCTACGCTCTCCGCCTGGTTCACAGCGCCTTTGGAGATGTCATCTACAGCCTGTGAAACCTGTCCTGATGCAGATGATGCCTGGCTTGCCGATTCAGACAGCTCGCTTCCTGAACGCTTAAGTTCATCTGACATCTCCATCGTGGACTTAATAACTTCGCTGAGCTTTTCTGAAAGGGTCTTTGCACCATCAGCAAGAAGTCCGATCTCATCGTTTCTGTCGATAGATGTCTGATCAATGTTCAGCTTTAGTTCGCCTTTGGAGAGATTTCCAAGCTCCTCTGCAATAGCTCTCATCTTGCTGGAGGATTTATTTGCGACAACTATTCCTACAGCTGATATGGCTATCGTCAGTATCACTGAAATCGCAACCATTTGAAGAATGATGCCTGTTATAGCCTTGGAAACAGAATTGCTCTCTCTTCCTGCAAAGACCATTCCAAATACGCTTCCATCTTCATTTTTAAGTGGCATATAATAGCAGTAATAAGTTTCAGTTGCACCGGCAGGTACTGTCTTGGCATTATAATTCTGCTGATTAGTCAAAACAGCTGTCGCCACTTTATCTGAGATATTATACCCGGTTGCCTTTTTTCCACTGGAATCCTTTAGGGTTGTGATAACTCTTTCCTTACCGCAGAAAATTGAGTATTCAACTCCGGTCATGGATTTGAGTTCGTCCATTATTTCCTCATACTCTGCCATGACATTCTCTTCGCCCTTATATACGACTCCGTCCACATAGGACCAATCGCCATCCCAGACATTGCTCATTTCGCTGTTTAGCTGTTCAACAGCCAGAAGAAGCTCTTCATTTACCATGCTTGTGTAGGTCTTATCAATCTCAACACCACTAATGATTGTCAGTGCTGTAGCAACAACAGCTATGGCTGCAACAGCTGCAATGATGAGTTTCTGGATAAGCTTGCCTTTTCTTTCTCTAGGTTCCATAAGTGGACCTCCTTGATAAATAATTGAATTATCTCCCATTATTTTTTTGACAATTCAGCAAATTAATTATACAAAATATCGTCATAATATTGTTGGAATATTTCTTAAATTTTGATAAAAACACCCCTGCCCGGAAAGCTCAAAATCAGTTTACTTTTAAGGCAAAATCATTTATTTTTCTTAGTTGATCAAAATACTAATACTCCGCATTAAAGAGAGGAAATTTTCTTATGTTATATATCCTGGCAATGGCATTCAAATGGAATCTGCCTACAGTACATCTGAGCGATGACTGATCACAGACGTTAAGGTCTTATCAGGCCAACATAGCCCACAGAGCCGTCAGGCCATGTGTATTTTCCAAGGGCGTACTGGGTACTCCCGTCAGTCCAGAAGTCTGTCAGAACAACCTTGGTACTGTCCAGATTGGCGGTGATGGAACCATTTGAAAAACTGCCGGTATGTCCTGCACTGATGGTAAGAAAATCCTCTACCGCTCCTGTCTTTTCATAATATCTCTTATTCCAGTTATAGATAACCTTCGTCTCAGATGGTGATCCGTAAATCTCCACATTGAAATGATCTACGGTCCTGCCCTCTTCAGTTGTATTATCAGGATCTGAGATCATCACTGCCTTCCAGTATCCTGCAACTGATAAAAAGTTAGTCATGCGAGTCCCTGAGGAAGGTGAAGATGTTTTCCAGCCATCTACGGTAAAGTTCTCAGCCTCCGCTTCAGATGGAAAATCCAACTCAGAAAAAATCAGATTCATACGGTCATCCGGTGGGTAGTATTCCTCCGAAGAATTTTGAGAGTTATTCCCACCTGAAGAACTATCGGACGGCCTGATCGGTGGCTGCTCGTCTCCGCATCCTGTCAATGATCCAAGTATAAAAGTGCTGATAAGTATAGTTGTAAGTAGTTTTCTGATTATTTTATTCATTTTTCTTCTCCTCTATCATAAATAATTGAATTATCTCCCATTATTTTTTTGACAATACAGCAAATTAATTATACAAAATATCGTCACATTATTGGTGTGTTATTTCTTAAATTTTGATAAAAACACCCCTGCCCGGAAAGCTCAAAATCAGTTTACTTTTGAAGCAAAATCATTTATTATTTCTTAGTTGATAAAACACTTAACCCCCGCATAAAGAGAGGAAATTTTAATATGTCATATAAGGATTACATGGTAAGAGCAACTGCTGGCAATGCGCAGATCAGGGCTTTTGCCGCAACAACCAGGGATCTTTCAGAATACGCAAGGAAGGCTCACGGTCTTTCACCAATTGCTGCCGCAGCTCTTGGAAGGCTCATGACCGGAACTGTCATGATGGGAACTATGATGGATAATGATGACGACCTTATTACAGTAAAGATGGATGGCGACGGCCCCCTTCGCGGCGTTCTGGCAACAGCCGATAACAAGGGCCGCGTAAAAGGTTATGTCAATAATCCCCTTGTCATAATGGAGCCCAATTCTTCAGGACACCTTAACGTTGGAGGCGCCATTGGGGAAGGAACCCTCACCGTGATCCGCGACATGGGCATGAAGGAGCCCTATGTGGGACAGGTTCCCCTCTACTCAGGAGAAGTTGCCGAGGATCTCACCTACTACTTCACCAAGTCTGAACAGACACCTTCTTCTGTGGGCCTTGGAGTTTTAGTTGAGCGTGAGTCTCTTTCTGTCATCGCAGCCGGCGGCTTTATCATTCAGCTCCTGCCCTTTGCAGATGAGAGCACCATAAATCACCTGGAGGAAAACCTCCAGAAATTCTCCTCTGTCACCGACATTCTTAAGGCCGGCAAGACTCCCGAAGAGCTTCTTAATATTGTTCTTGATGGATTTGATATAGAGATCACCGACACAATAGACCTGGACTTCTACTGCAACTGTGACAAGGACAGAGTTGAGCGCGCCCTGATGCTCATCGGCCAGGCAGAGCTTGACGACATGATCGCCGAGGGAAAAGAGATCGAACTGTGCTGTCAATTCTGTAATAAAGCTTACAAGTTCAGCATCCCTGAGCTTAAAGAGATCAGAATGAGGGCAAAGGTCAATAAAGGCGGCAAAGAAGAATAATGGACTCACTTTTGATGATCATAATTGAAAATGTCGGACTGATTGCTTTTGCACTCTCAGGTGCAGTCGTTGCAGCCAAAAAAGACATGGACCTGTTTGGCATAAACCTGCTTGCATTGGTAACGGCCACAGGCGGAGGACTGATCAGAGATATCATCATTGATGTTATCCCTCCCGCCATGTTTGTTAATCCCTCTTACACAATAATCACGCTTATAACTGCCAATATTGCATTTCTGGTAATGTATATAAAAAAGCCTATGCCCAAGGGAATAACACCTCTTTATGACCAGCTTATTTTCTGGCTTGATACCCTGGGACTTGCGGCTTTTACAGTTGATGGCGCATTCGCCGGTATCCATTCCGAATATTCGGATAATCTGTTTCTGGTAACCTTCCTTGGCGTAATAACCGGTATAGGCGGAGGACTTATAAGAGACGTCCTGGCAGACAAGGTTCCTTACGTACTGGTCAAGCATGTATATGCCATCGCATGTATTGCAGGCTCCATCGTAACTGTCCTTCTATGGAAATATACCGGAAACGAGTTACTTAGTACTATTTCCGGCTTCCTTACGATTGTTATCCTGCGCTTCCTTGCAATGGTCTTTAAATGGAATCTGCCGGTTGTCCACCTTGAGGAGGACTAAACCGGCAGTCTAAGTTTCTTATTCTATACTATCTTATTTTGTAATGAACCTGCAGTGCGTGTATGTTTCTCCGCTGAACATGACTACCGGCCACTGCGTCGTTATCTCTTTTCCCTGATAAGGAGTTGTAACGCTGACGGTATAAAGAGGCATACTCTCGGAAACCGTCATCTTATACATGCAGCTTCTTCCTTTGTCAAGATACTCTGTGTCGGTGCACTTCTCGCCATTCTGGTATACATCTACCACACTACTGTCTTCAAGTGCTACGACTAAAACCTGGTTTACTGCTGAAGGCTCAATCATGTCTGACAGGAAAAAGAGATCCTGAGCCCAGATCTGCGGGTCGGTAACAGCAAAGAACATAGCATCATCAGGTGCATATTCCATAAACTTTCTATAGTCGCTGGCTCTTCCTGAATCACAATAATTACAGTAAGCATTCATGGCGCCGTCACGTCTGTCAGGCATTTCAAAAGCTTCTTCGTAGGTTTCAGCATCTCCTGTTTTGACAGCAGAACAATTTACTTTTCTGCCTTCATCGGCAAATCCCAGTGTAAGTATCTCATCGCAGTCTGAATAATACATAAGATCTCCGCACAGATCTCTTACCTCACTCCAGTTTGCATAAATGGCAGTTGTAAAATCATCCCCCAGCCAAATGAGGTTTGTGCCTTGTATTGGTTCAGAGCAGAACTCTCCCCTGAATTTATCAAAAATATAGTATAAGCCTGTGTGAGGATTCACATGGCACTCCACGATTTCTTTTCCGTATGCATGATAAACGTCCATAATGGCGTTTCCTGCGCCCATTTCGGAAAGGTCATAATCCACTCCGTTATAAGTAAATGTCATGCCGCTGTAGGATATTTCAGGCTCCCGGTCTCCAAGATCATACATTCCGTAGAATGCGCTATCCACCTCTTCAATGTCCGAAAGGCTTCCATCTGCGCCGACTGTCAGCTTGCACATATATCTTGGATATTCCATTTCAAGGCGGCGTCCGTTTAACAAGAGCTTTTTGTTTACACTATCAGAGTATTTATAATACACAGAACCCATCTTCTCAGGCATAAAAGCAGCTGCGGTGAAGCGGTTTAATGTATACTCGTTTTCATCATCCCAGGTAAGAGGCTTCATTTCCTGCGCCCAGATACCGCCATCGTCAGCCTTCCATACCCAAGCATAGAAATCGCCACTGCCCGCCGTAGCTTCGGCAGCTAAGCTGCTCTTTCTGCGCATAATGAAGGAACTTGATGAAAGAAAGAATGATCCGTCTACGTTTTTCGGATCCTGGAACAGTACGGTTCCTGTGAAGGAATCGCCATTGCCAGTTTCCTCCATGTATAAGAAGTCTTCCCCGTCACAGCTTCCGTAATATAACTTGGCATGTGTGGAATCCTTGCCATCGTCAGGAATATGAAAAATGGTGTTGTCAAAGGTCATCTTATCCAGTCCTGAAACACTAATGGAAAATGACAGAGGCACGTTCTCTTCGCCCGGATACTGGTGATCGGCTTCGAATACACCCTGACAGCTCTCATTAGAGCCTGTATATCCATAGGTAAAAGAGCCATCAGCTGCGATTTTTATCTGACCATAATCGTCCAGAGTGACTGGATTTACAAGGTTCCATTCACCTTCCATAAAGGCTGAAAGGTCTTTTTCTGACTCAGGTATCTTCTGCTCTTCTACTTCTGTAACTGTTTCTGTCTCAGCTCCCGAAGATTCACTTTTTGCTTCCGCAGCTTTTTCGGCAGTGCTCTCTTCCTTGGCATTCTCAGTCTGCTGCGTAGTGACTTCTGTGCTTTCCTGTGTTCCTGCTCCGCATCCAACCGCCATAGCTGATATTGCAAGTGTCAAAAACATGCTTATCAGTTTTGTATTCTTACTCTTCATCATACTTATGCGCCTCTCAAATCTTTATTAAAACGTGTTAATCCCACCAAAAGCTTCCATAATACTCTGTGATCTCATCACCATCAATTGCAACATTAAACACACCTGAAAGTGCAGGTCCGTTCGCCATATAAGCTTCCGTGTCGCTCTTAAGAATATTATAGTTTTTTACAATCCATTTATATGGAGTATCGCCCTTTTCATAATTGGAAAAAGTTTCGATGTCTGCATCGTCAGCAAACTTCGCACTTTCATATACATAAAGATCCATCGTGGAGCTGCCACTGCTCTCTATCCAATAAGGGATTGTAACCTCTACATCATGAAGAATTACACAGTCCTTAAGAATTTCGATGTTACCCGCATCAAACATAGTATAGTTGTATCTATTGCCTATATATTTCCCTGCAAGCTTTACATAAGCATCCTTAAAGCCTGCTGCCTGAACTTCCCTAAGGCGGCTGTTTGCATCATCCTCAGCCTCAAAAAGTCCTGCTGAGACTACGTAATAAGGTTCAGGATTAAGTCCCGAAAAGTCAGGAGTGTACAGCATAATATCATCATTAAATCCTGCATCTTCAAGCTTCATCTCAACCTGAACGCATTGTTTCCTATCCTTCGTTGACATTACAAAGACGCCGTAGACATCTGCTCCGCTGCTTGGAAGTGCAGAAGTATCAGTACCTGAAAGGAACAGCTGCACATCGTAGTAGCCGCCAAAATCCGACTCAAAAAAGCCAGTCTCTTTATCGCCCCAGGCATTGATATAATCGCTCCTTCGGGTATCATATGTGGCATTCATGTACTGGATTGATTTTGAGCCATCCTCATTATTAGTCGTCTTAGTATAATTAACATTGATGATACCATTATCCCTCTGGATAACATTGGTAGCGGAATATCCTTTGCTGTCCAGGATCTGTGCAAGATCAACTCCCGTGATCTTCTTAAATTCGGCTGCCGAGATCTCTTTTGCCCCATACTCCTCAAAGTCACCGGTATTCCTGCTGTAATAAAAGTAATAGGGTTTCCAGCTGTGCCCGGTCCAGTCAGGCGTATCAGAGCCTTTGGCATAGTCGCAGAAGCAGTCATAGGCACTTAATGTTATTAAAAGGTCTCCTGTATTATGGTCAACACCGGCGCCGCCAATCTTTGAAACCACAGATTCCTTGCAGGTCTCCCCATCCATGTAATACAGATTTGTCACGGCTGATGTGGCATACATATCGTTAAAGGCCACAAAATTCTTGTCTGCGCCTTCAATGATGCTGAAAATATTTCCATCATCATTTACTATGAAGCTGAAGTTGTCGTGTATCTTTTCTGATCCGTTTTCATTCACGAACCATATATCGCCATCAGCGCTTCCCCAGTCTGGGTCAGCTTCGCCGCCGATGAACATAAATCCCTCATATTTGCCGTCAAAGTTAAGATCATCTACAAGGTAGTATCTGATTTCCTCACGGTTAACCTTTGCATCTGCCGCAAGTTTGTCGATCAGCTTCTCTGTCGCCTCTTCTTTTGAAATCTGAGGGGTGGAAGCATCTTCTTTTTCTTCTGGCTGTTCTACTGCGATTATTCCTTTTTGCTCAGCAGCTGCTTCCTGTTGCTCGCTGCCAGCTTCCTGCTGCTCAGCACCAGATTCCTGTTGTGACTCGTTAGTTTCTGATGCTGAAGAAACCGGCTCCTCTGCCTTACCACAAGCTGCAACTCCAAGTATCAGTGCAGTTAAGGACATGGTTGTTAGTAGCTTGATAAACTGCTTTTTTTTCATAATTTTTCTCCCTCATATGTCAATCCATGATTACCGGACGTACATAATATATCTTTCCATCCTTATCGAATGTCAGATGACACATCCATACGCTGTCACCATCTTTTATGGTCAGATCCGGCTCAAATTTCAGATTCCCGTTTTCGTCGTACTGAGCAGGTCTTACAGGTAATTTATTCTGTGGTATCCATGAATAAATAAAATCTGAAAATTCATCAAGATTCCCAACTACGAAGTCGTCCAGACTATAATCATCCTTTAGATGTTCATAGTAAAACTCATCCGAAAATTCTGCCATATGATACACGTTTGATTCCTCAGTTGGTGTTTCAGGGCCTCCCGTATATACTTCCTCATAGTATGCTCCCACGAGCTTGCCATCCTTATCTGCATAGTGCCATCGGCAGGCTCGTAATGTGCTGTTTCTACATCTTTATCCCCTGCCTCATAAATAAAGTAATGAACCTGATAAGGATCAAGGGTGTAGTTATAAACTACAAAATGCTTCCCATCCGGAGAAAAGCCTTTAATCTCACCGATGGTTATATCTTCATCTTCACCGCCTGAGATTTTCTTCTTATAAACCTTGCTCGTAAATTCATTCTTTGGTGAATACTCAGTGTTTTTCTGGGAATACAAAGTATTATCACCTGTTAAATATATGGTTCCATATCCTCTATCTTCACAGATAGTTGTTATTTCTTTTTCAGGGGCACCAGGATCAAAGGTGCAAAGGCTTCCCGGAGTATAAACCGTCGAATTTCTCTGGAAATTTCCCCAAAGCGCACCATATCCAAATGACTGAGGGGAATTATTGCGAAAAAGAACCTTTCCATCATAATACACAGCTTCCCCGCCCTGCATCGAAGTTGAGTTTTCTTCTACGCTCTCCTGCTTTGCAGCGTCTGCCTGTTCCTGGCTGCTAACGCCTTCCTCACTGCTCTCCTTGGAAGATTCGTCTGATGGCGCCTCACTTTGCATATCTGTTATAGCCGCATCTATGACCTTATTTAAATCTGCTTCATCACTTTCTTTATTACCACAAGCAGAAAATGTCATACTTACTGCAACTAAGGCTGCCGTCACAAATACAATACTCTTCTTCATCCTTATTCCCTACAAGTATCAATATATATACTCAATATGCTCAAGCTTATATGCCGATCCTTCAACTCTTACAACAGCATAGCCTGGATACACTTTCTCAAGCTCCGGATGCTTATCTGCCTCTTCACCTGTCAGAGTGTAGTACTTAGCCTTATCCACGCCGTCAAAATATGCATCAAGATCCTGGTCATATCTTGCAAAATACAGCTTTAGTCTGTTGTCCCCAAGGTCTTCTACCTGGTGAACGATGCTAAGGCCGGTATAAGATTCTCCGTCAGCCGCAGGAAATTGAATCAATCAATCTTCATAAAACAGCCCGTAGTAATCATCAGGTTTTGAAAAGACATTAGTATTCCTATCTGCTTTAGACGATTACTCTTCATAACTTCCACTCCTCTTAAGTTTTATCAGCCTCTTTATGGCGTATAGCTTATAAGCCAGTATCCATCCTCGACTTCCTCAAGAAAGGCAATGCCATTTGCCGCGTAGTACAGTTTTCCTTAAAGTTCGTGTCTTATTATTAAATCATCAGGAAGAACAAAACTTCTTGAACCCCCACACATAATTTTTCATAACACACGACCCTCTGTCTCACACCAAGAGGGTACTCCCTACAACAGCGCCACTGATCTTTTCTCATATAAAAAAGGTCAGCGGATTCATCTATTCTATCCAATCAACTCTTCGAGCATTGCTGCAGCCTCACCAACCAGATCATTACAGTTCCTGCCGGTACCGGCTCTTTTAGCAATAAGAGTCTTACATTCCAGACTACCATTCT
>JAEEGH010003553.1_pt1 | contig 40894 bp, 39 predicted proteins | sample 9134181 | NCBI WGS metagenome assembly JAEEGH01 (sample SAMN16246544, study PRJNA631951) | gut metagenome | biome: gut microbiome; feature: rumen; material: DP-attached | host: Bos | place: Iran: Karaj | collected 2018-10 | reverse complement strand
GCAAAGGTACACAAATTTCCTGAGTCACCCAAGTCACCATGCAAAATTCCCTGTTTATCGGGGTTTCAAGTGGGTCACCCCCTCGGAAATGTTAAAACCGCCGAAGTCAGGCGTGCTGCGATTATTTTTTTAAGCCCCTGTCCTGGATAGGGCAAAGGGGGTTGGGGTTAGGGTTGCGCTCGGCTCTGCCGCTTGCTACCAACGGGACGCAAGAAGTCTTCCTTAGGACAAGGAAGGTTGGATGGTTGTGAAAAATCCAAAGGCACCGCCTTGGAGAAGTCTTGCTACTTTCTCCAGAAAGTACCCCCCATTTATAATATATGCTTGTAAAACACCAGATACGCTAATATCGCTAATCCGATTATCTCTAATGCTAAAAGGCCATAGGCCATAATATGTCTGCGATTCATAATTTGAATATATTATTGGCAAATATGCCTGATTGTATTTAATAACTGATTCTCTCTATTGGTTTCAATCAAGATTGACTCTTTGCAGCCAGCATTCTGACCAGCCTCGATGTCGGTGGGACTGTCACCGATTATGTAGGATTGCGAGAGGTCGATGTTGAAGTCCTGAGCGGCCTGAAGGAGAAGGCCGGGTTTGGGCTTGCGGCAGGGGCAGTCGAACTTGTATTCGGGGCGTTCACCTTCGAAGCCTTTGTCTTTATGATGAGGACAGATATAGATGCCATCGAGGAAGGCCCCCTCCTTGCCAAGAAGCGTTTCCATCTTGTCGTGGATCAGCTGTAACTCTTCCCATGTACATTCGCCTCGGGCGATGACGGGCTGATTAGTCACGACAATGGCCAGATAGCCACTCTTGTTGATAGCCTTAATCGCCTCGGTAACTCCGGGAATCAACTCAAACTCCTCCGACTTCCGAAGGAATCCTATATGCCTATTAATTACCCCATCCCGATCCAAGAAGATGGCCTTTTGTCTCTGCGACAGGTTGCGAGCCTTCACCTTACCACTCTGGATATCCTTCTCCACTTCATAGTAGCGGTCAGGCGTCCCCATATCTTTGATATACTCCGAGGTGTCATAGGCAAAAATGCGCCCAGAACTGATGCCCGGTTTGAGCACATCCCGGTCGAGATCGATCTTATCAGGCGTCTCGGGATGACGAGGAACAAAGTGTTTCATCGTCTCTCGCAGCAACTCCGGCGAGATGATCTCTATGCCGGCATTGACACGATTTTTGTAATACAATCGTTCGTCCTCCTTGTTCTTCCATCTCACCACGCGATGGGTATCAACAGGATTACCTCCTAACACCTGCGGAGGAAGAACCTCCGTCACCAGCAGCGAACTGTCATACGGATGACCATTGGGGTGTGCCATCAGCGAAGCCCACGCCTTATGACTATGATGGAACTCGATAAAACGCTTGAAATCCACATCGAGAATCACATCCCCGCACAACAGCAAGAAATCCTCATCGAGGCGCAAGCCTCTTTCTGCGTTTTCCGTGCTTTCTGTGTGACCATCCAACATCTTAAACAAGGCCCCAGCAGTCCCTAACGGCTGTTCCTCCACGAAATACGAAATATTCACCCCGAACCGTGAGCCGTCGCCAAAGTAATCCTTGATGACATCACCCAGATATCCAATAACCAAGACCATCTCCTTTAATCCCTGATTCCTCAGACAATCAATCTGCCACTCCAGAATCGGTTTCCCGGCGATAGGAATCATCGGCTTGGGCACATCGCTATTTATCGAAGCGATTCTTGTGCCTCTGCCACCTGCCATAATTATGACTTTCATCTTTATCTTATCCTATTCCCAACTTACATTTCAGAACAAGAGGGAATATTTTGACATCATCCACAAAATAGCGTTTGAACAAGCGTTTCGGTTCCTGAACAAACCTGAAGAACCATTCTAGCCCACTTTTCTGCATCCACATAGGAGCCCGCTTGATGTCAGCTCCAATAAAATCAATACATCCTCCCATCGTAATTGATAAAGGCACCTGATACTCATCCTTATATTTGGCAATAAACCGTTCCTGCTTAGGGCATCCGAGGAAAACGATCAGTATATCCGCTTTACTCTCCCTGATGATATCCAACGCCTTCTGTAATTCATCAGGATTCTTCTCAAATCCTAACGGTGGAGAATAGTGGCCACAGATATTAAGAGACGGATATTTCTTTTGTATCCGATCCTTTCCCTCCTCCAAGACATTCTCCTTGCCACCAAATAGGAACACACGATATCCCTTCTCAACAGCCAAGTCAAAGACATCCCATACAAAGTCGGTCATAGCAACCCTCTCCTTGATAGGATTCCCTAAAAACTTAGACAACTTGACCACCATCTCACCATCGGTAAGAATCAAATCTGCTTTATTGCAAATGTCAAGCAGATCAGGATTCTTCTGCATCAGCATAACAATATCAGTATTGGGTGTTACCACATACTGCGGATGCCGATCCTGCACCAGCTCATCGACACGCTTCTTAGCCTCTTCTGCCGTCAAACTGTCGATATAGGTATTCAAAAACTTGATTCTGCTCATTTCGTACACAAGATTTTCATCATACAATGGTCAAGCACCATGTGCAAATCTTCTGCAATCTGCATATCGTCCACTGGAACATGAACATTATATTTACTCAACTGTTTTACTTTACCACCACTATAGCCAGTGATTCCAACAGAGACACCTCCATTTTCATTGGCATATTGGATTGCTCTTACCACATTCTCAGAATTGCCACTGCCAGAAATACCTATCACAATGTCACCTTCCTGCATGAAATTCTTCAGAGGCCCGACAAACACATCCGCATATGACAAATCGTTGGCATATGCCATCATTGTAGGAACGTTATCATTCAGACAGATGAACTTAAACATCTTATCCTTACCCTCCGAGATTCCCTTATTAAAGTCACATACATAATGAGAAGCCGTAGCAGCAGAGCCACCATTACCCATAATGAAAATAGTCCGACCTTCATCTTTTGCCTGTACTAGAACATTCATCAGCGTGTTCAGGTCTTCCTTGCTAATGGCATCAAGAGTCATCTTCTCTTTCTCAAAATATTGAGAAATTTCATCTTTATAATCAACCATATATTAGTATTTTAGTTTTTCCTTTAATTATTCCAAATGTTTACTTTCTCGCCCACATAAATAATCTTGGACCCATAGTTATCAAATTTGAATTTGAGTTCACTCATATTTCCCATCCTTGCTCTAAATTCTTCTTGTCTCTCCTTCGGGCAATAGAACAGGATAAAGCCTGCTCCGCCAGCACCGAGGAGTTTGCCACCGAGGGCACCAGCCTCAATACCCTTATTATACATTTCGTCAACGATCCCATTACTGATTCCCGAAGTTAGAGACTTCTTCAGCAACCATCCCTCGTGAAGAATCCTGCCAAAGTCATCAAGATTATTGTTCTCTAATGACTCCCGCAGATTATAGGCCAGCTTCACCATGTGTTTCTGAGTATCAAACTTCTTCTGGTCGCTTATTGCCGCTTGTTGATTTTTCAAAATTGCATTTGCGGAATGCTCTCCTCCAACAAATACCATCATCAGATTTTCTTCAAGTTCTTTCTTCTTCTCCGGCTGCATGATAATCTTCTCCACATTGACTGTCTCATCTCCATAAAAGGTGATAAAGTTCAATCCTCCACACGCTGCGGCATACTGATCTTGTTTCCCTATAGGAGAACCAACGCGATTAATCTCAATATCGCAGGCCAATTCTCCCAGTCTTTCCCCACTTGTTGCTTTGCCAAGATATGCACGGACAGCATTAAGCAGACCCACTGTAAATGAAGAACTTGAGCCAAGGCCTGTACCCGAAGGGATATCAGCAATAGAGTTGAGATCTACTCCTGTCAGGTTATACATCCTGAGCACCTCCTTAAAAATAGGATGTTGGATAGCATCAATGCTCTCAACCTGCTCAGTCTTGGAGTATTTCAACTGTATCTGATCCTTCCCGAAATAGGGATGGATGGCAATATACATATATTTATCTATCGAGGTGCTCAAAACTGCACCCGTCTCCTTCTTATAGAAAGAAGGCAAATCAGAACCGCCTCCTGCAAAGGAGATTCGAAAAGGTGTCCTTGAAATAATCATAAGCTTACTTACCTAATGCCTTTTGAATAGCCAATCTAACTGAATCATTAGAGTTATGAGGAGCCCTCCAACCAAGATTATTCACCTTAGTCAGATCATAGCGAAATTCGGGTACATCTCCCACCCATCCGCGATCACCACCTGTATATCGGATTCGGGCGTTAAGTCCCATCTCCTCAATCACCATAGCGGCAATTTCCTTCACCTTAGTTCTGCTATCAGAACCAAGCATATACACATTATATGGTTCACTGGCATGGTCTATCACATAAAGAATACCATCTACCAAATCCTTCACATATACATAAGGCTTACACTGCTCACCATTGCCCAACACTTCAAGCTCATTAGGATTCTTCAGAAGTTTGTGGATGAAATCATAGATAACACCATGGGTAAAGCGTTCTCCGACCACATTGGGGAATCGTGTTATCCATGTCTGAATACCATAAGTAGAACTAAAAGCACTGATAAAAGCCTCACTTGCCAACTTGCCTGCTCCATAATTAGAGACAGGTTTAAGTGGTCCATAGTCCTCTTTCAGAACATCGTATGTCTCACCAAAGATGGCTGAGGTCGATGCAAAGAAGAACTTCTTAATTTGATACTCCTTCAGCAACTGTAGTATATTGAAGGTTGTATTAAATGTTAACTGATAGTCCACAAGTGGATCTCTTCCGCCTTTCTGGATGTCACTGTTTGCTGCTAAGTGATAAACCATTTCAAATCCACCTTCTTCAAATAGTTTCTGCATAGCTCCTGTATCAAGAATATCAGCTTCAATAAATTTGAAGTTAGCGTTACCCATTAGGTGTGCAATGTTCTCTTTGCGTCCTAATACCAAATTATCAACAACGGTGATATGATGCCCCCTTGCTAATAGAGCATCACAAAGATGCGAGCCGATAAATCCGGCCCCGCCAGTTACTAAAATATTCATTATACTATTTACTATTGTATTATTTTAAGCCAATACTTTCTGCCTTATAACCGTCATACAAACCATTAATAGCAGCTTTTGCTATATAGAATTTATCCTTCCCCCTTATTATTGAAGGTATTGTAAAATACATAAGGAAACCTATAAAACTCTTACAATAGAAGTTCTCATACCCAATACCACCATATTTTTTAAACTTTTTATTTAAATATAGCAAATTTCTGTGAACATAATAGACTCTCTGCGGACTAACTTCTTTCCGATAGGACAACTTTGCTATATTTTTATTGTGAGTTATTCTACTAAGCCATAGATAGAATCTAATCCATCCTGGTGATTTGAGTGTAATTTTACCAAACTCCTGATCTATCACCAGAGCCGGTAATTGCACTATCCTATAGCCTGCCAGTTTAATCCGTTTGCAAAAATCGTTATCAACAAAGTCTATGAAAAGCCAATTATCAAATCCACCAACTTCAGACCATATCTTTATATTAGTGCAACTTGCCGATGTTATACAAAAATCGACATCAAGAAAATCTACATTTGAATCTATAGGATTTATATACAAGCGTCTTTTGTCTATTACCTGAGGGCAAATAATAGCTACATTATTAATATCAATGAATTTTTCAAAATACGAACATGTATTTAATGGGATGACGGAGTCTTGATCCAATGTCACGACCCAATCATAGCCCATTTTTTCAGCAGCTTTCATAATTTGATTAAGTCCATAAGCAATCCCTCTATTTTCATTTTCTGTATAATAAAAGACATTATCATAAATAGAAATCACTTCCTTCATATCACCACAATTATCAAAAACTATCACTTCATCAAATTGTTGTAAAACGGAATCAAGTCCTTTCTTAAAACGATTTACATCGGGATGGTACAAAACATATCCAGCGACAATCTTCATAAAACTCAAATACTTTAGTTTTTTCTGTAGATTCCAGTTTCATTAATTGAAAATATAGCACAAGCGCTAACAGAATAAACAAATAACATCAACCCAAATATCGTCCTTTTATCTCCACCAAAAAGATTTACTGCCAATAATAAAAAAATACAGATATTATATAGTTTTTCCTTAGGAAACATCATTTTCCGAAACGGGAGTATTTTAAAGTAGAACTTTACCCAACAATATAAGCCAAACAATCCAACACTTGCTAAAAAATAGGCAGTTGAACTATGAGCCTCAATGGAAGATAATGAATAACCGAAAAAAGGTCTGTTAAAAAAAGTAACTAATGTTTGAATCATACTCACCATCCTAATTTTAGCAGAACCATCACCTGAAGAATCTCCATATGTCCAGTCTATCTGAAAAATATCTTCATAATTCTCAAGCATTATCACTATCCTATTAAAAACATAATTATCAATATTCATACTAATAAAAACTGACAATGAAGATATCAAGACAACAAAGGATATTAGTAAAGCTGTTTTTTCATATTTCATATGCTTAGGTCGCTGTATCGACCATCTATACATAATATAAATAACGAAAAAAGATATTGAAAGATATACAACACTAAAAGATGTAGAAAATGCCATTAAAAAAAGAGATGTCCATATACCAATGCTTAATTTTCTTTTTTTACTTTGTATAATATTGTTCGCAAGTTTCACTATACAAACAAACATTAACACATATGCATAATGAGAGGCCTCTTGGGTAAAATTTGTTAATTCATATGAATTTCCCCGCAAGCGTCCTTGATATGACGTTGAATCCACCTCTCCCCAAAAACTTATCAGACATTCGCCCCAAAGTTCATTGAGATTCAAGATGTTTTTAACAACGAACTCAATTACTCCAATAATAATAAAAATATTGGATATCTTAGATAAACTATTTAAAAGATTACAATAATCAACTTTTTTCCATTCTTTATAAATAACGATGAACACTATTGCAAAAAGACTCATCTTTAATGTCACCTTTAAAACCCGTAACGTAACTACAGGATGTTGCATCGATGCTCCCGCTATAATATCATCCCAAGAAACATCAGGTGTTGCGACTAAGGCGCTGCTTGGGAACAAATATAGCAATAGTATCGGAATAAAGTAACTAAAAACAAGAAGGGAATAGCACAATCTTATTTTTTGTGGAATTCTTTTCAGTCTAAATAAACAATAAAAAATAAGAAGATATTGAATAAAAAGCTCAAATGATATGGAATTATATACATCAAAAATAATCAAACGGCCCATTCTCAAAAACACTTCAATAACCAATGCCAACAATATAAGATTGTTAAATTGATTTTGAGGTTTAACAAATATTGCAAGTAAAATTGTTAATAATACAAAGGTAGCTGGAGGTATAACCATATTTGTATTTTTGAGAGTTCTTACTTAAACAGTTTTTCGACTATAACATCTTCATATTGTCTTGCAACACTTTTTGAATCATATTTCTTCCATGCGTTTTTATTAAAATTCAAAAAGATTTGATAATTTGTAATTGCTGACCGAAGATATTTTTTTATTCCCTCTATATCATTTGGGCTATAAGCGAAGTGCCCATTCTCAACCAACTGATAATACAAAACACTATTTTTAATAGTAAGTCCAAGAATTGGACGCTGATAATAAAAATAGCGTATTAACTTTGAAGGAAAGAATAAAGGACCTTGATCTTTAGACTCTATTACTAAAAAAACATCAGAGTTTCTATAATAATATACACATTCATCTTCAGTGAGGTGTCCCAGAACACTAACTATTTTTTCTAATTTCAACTCTTTAATTAGATCCCTATCTGACTGCGAGATATTCCCGATCAAAAACAATTCCATTTCGCTACTCAAAGCAGGATTGTCTTTTAGCAATGAAGAAATAGCCATAAGAATAGAATCAGCCTTTCTCAATCCGCCCAGATTACCTATGTGAGAAATTCGCAATTTCTCACCTCTCTTTTTGTTAATACTTGACTTTTCATATTTGCTAAAATCAACAGGCATAGGGATTGAGACCAATTTCCCTTCAACAACCTTTCCATACCTACGCAACCACGACTCACACATAGCATCACTATTATGAATAATCAGATTTGACTCCTGAGCAACCATTCTTTCCCATTCGTAATTCTTTCTGTCTACTATTTTGTTAACAAATCTATATGTATTATCCGACCATGGTTCATGAAATTGTGCAACCCAAGGTATCCCATATGATCTTTTTAATTTTGACGCAAGCAAATGTGATGAAAAAGGAATTCCTATTGAATGTAAATATGATACTTGGTTTTGCTTGAGGAATGACATTGAAATCCTCTTCGCATTATAATACCACGAATAATATTGAGCATCTGGACAATTAAAAATAATATCTTTTAGAAATTTAGGACCATATTTAAAAATTGCCCGAGCAAAATAAAACTCATGCGCTTTTAACAATACTCTCTCATTATATGTAAATTGATACTCACTATCTATACTATATTTATCAGAGCCAAGCACAATAGGCTTAAAAACACTTGACAGCGATTCTATTAATGTCGTATTTATCAATCCATTGACGTCTCTATCTGTATACACCAACGGAGTGATAAATATGGGGCGTATAATCTTCTCCTTTTTCAATACTTCCTCCATACCATCTTATTGACAATCCCAGTATAGCTCTGGATTATTTTTATTACCTTTGTAGACACATTTTCCTCTACATAATCAGGCACGGGAATACCATAATCGCCATCCTGATTCATGGTGACGGCAGTTTCGACAGCCTGCAGCAGGGACTTCTCATCGATGCCCGCAATGAAGAAACAGGCCTTGTCCAATGCTTCAGGACGCTCTGTACTAGTACGGATGCAGATGGCGGGGAATGGATGGCCGACACTGGTGAAAAACGATGATTCCTCGGGGAGTGTACCTGAGTCGGAAACAACCGCAAAGGCATTCATCTGCAGACAGTTGTAGTCATGAAAGCCAAGAGGCTCATGCTGAATAACCCGTTTGTCAAGTTTGAAGCCTGATGCCTCTAGACGTTTGCGGCTGCGAGGGTGACAGGAATACAGAATCGGCATATCATACTTCTCTGCCATCTTATTGATGGCCATAAAGAGCGACATAAAGTTCTTCTCGGTATCAATGTTTTCCTCACGATGCGCTGACAACAAAATATACTTCCCCTTTTCCAGTCCCAGTCGCTTATGAATGTCCGATGCCTCTATCTCTGCCAGATTCTCGTGCAACACCTCTGCCATGGGAGAGCCAGTGACATAGGTTCGTTCCTTGGGCAGGCCACAGTCAGCCAGATAGCGACGGGCGTGCTCTGAGTAAGCCATATTCACATCGCTGATGATATCGACGATGCGGCGGTTGGTCTCTTCAGGCAGGCACTCGTCCTTACAACGGTTTCCCGCCTCCATATGGAAGATGGGGATATGCAGGCGCTTGGCACCGATGACCGACAGGCAAGAGTTCGTGTCGCCCAGGACTAACACGGCATCAGGCTTGGTCTCGACCATTGCCTTATAACTCTTGTCGATGATGTTTCCCATAGTGGCCCCGAGGTCATCACCCACAGCCTCCATGTAGATATCTGGATCGGCGAGTTTCAGATCCTTGAAAAACACGCCGTTCAGGTTGTAGTCGTAGTTCTGTCCCGTATGTGCCAATAGACAGTCAAAATATTGCCTACATTTATTAATTACCGCAGCCAGTCTGATGATCTCAGGCCTTGTCCCTACAATAATCAGCAGCTTTAGTTTCCCATTATTCTTAAACTGGTTCATAATATGTATCTGGTTTATTGGAATTAAACACTTCGTTACAATACATTACGGTCACGAGATTCTCGGTCTCTGAGAGATTGATGATATTGTGCGTATAGCCTGGTAGCATTTGGACACACTGGATGTTGTCGCCACTTACCTCAAACTCGATGACCTCATCAGAACCAATCTTCCTTTCCTGTATCAGGCCATTTCCAGCCACTACGATGAAGAACTCCCACTTCGTGTTGTGCCAGTGCTGGCCTTTGGTAATACCGGGCTTGGAAATATTGATGCTCACCTGACCACAGTTGAGGGTATGGATCATTTCCGTGAAGGATCCACGGTCATCCACATTCATCTTTAACGGGAAAGCCACCTTTTCCTTGGGCAGATACGAGAGATACGTACTATACAATTTCTTCGCAAAGCTCCCTTCCGGAATCTCAGGAATCATCAATGTCTTTGGCTGCTCTGCAAAACTACGGATGACCTCCACAATTTTTCCAAGCGTCACCTTATGTGTGACAGGGCAATAACAATAACGGCCTAGTGGACCTGCAACGACCTCCAGCCCCTCGAACTCACAGCGATGTTCCTTACCTTCCAGGGCATCGAGCATCTCCTGCACGAGGTCATCGATGTAGAGCAGTTCCAGTTCTACGGACGGGTCATTGACCTGAATGGGCAGGTCATTGGCGATGTTATTACAGAACGTGGCAACAGCAGAGTTATAGTTGGGCCTGCACCACTTACCAAACAGATTCGGGAAACGGTAAACAAGAACTGATGCTCCAGTCTCTTTCTGATAATGCAGGAAAAGGTCTTCGCCAGCCTTTTTGCTTCTGCCATATTCAGAGTTGCCAAAACGGCCTGTGAGTGAAGCCTGCTGGGAGGAAGACAGCATCACCGGACATTTGTTTCCGCACGTCTTCAAGGTATCGAGCAGCGTACTTGCGAACCCAAAATTTCCTTCCATAAATTCAGCAGTGTCCTTCGGCCTGTTCACGCCTGCCAGATTAAATACGAAGTCTGCTTTCTGACACCAATCCTGAAGTTGCTCAGGAACAGAATCAATGTCATACTCCCAGACTTCGTCAATAAACAGGTTCGGCCGGATTCTGTCCTTCCCGTCCCTAATATTTTTCAGGGCTTCACACAGATTCTTACCGACAAATCCTTTCGCCCCAGTCACCAAAATATTCATTATTAATATATATATCGATATTCGTGGTAGTTACTCTGATCTTATATCTCTAGCTTTTGCCCTTGGTATCATACCAAGATCCTCCTGAATAAAGCGTAACTTCAACAGCAGCCTTTTCATACCTTCCACATCCAACCGTCGTGTATTATGACTGTGATAGTCCTCTGTCCGGGAAATGGCATCATCTCCTTCCGTGAAGAATTTGTCGTAATTCAGGTCGCGACTGTCGCAGGGAATACGGAAATAGTCCCCACAATCCTCCGACCGAAGCATCTCCTCTCGGGTGACAAGCGTCTCGTAGAGTTTTTCGCCATGACGTGTACCAATCACCTTTACTTCAGTTTCTCCATACTTTGGATTAACCTTTGAATAGACCTCTTTCAAGGCAATAGCCAGTGTTTCCAGAGTAGCAGCAGGAGCCTTCTGTACGAAAAGGTCCCCATTATGACCATGGATGAAGGCATATACTACTAGGTCTACTGCATCATCCAATGTCATCATAAAACGAGTCATATTGGGGTCTGTAATGGTGATAGGCTTGCCTTCTATCATTTGCTCCACCCAAAGGGGTATCACGCTTCCGCGACTGGCCATGACGTTACCGTACCTGGTACAGCATATTGTCGTCTTTGCGTTTTCACCCAAGGCTCTTCCCTGGGCTATAGCCACCTTCTCCATCATCGCCTTAGAGATCCCCATCGCATTAATAGGATAGGCAGCCTTGTCAGTGGAGAGAACGACAACGTTCTTCACCTTATGGGCAATGGCAGAAAGAAGTACATTATTAGTGCCCTCTACGTTTGTACGGACAGCCTCCATCGGGAAGAATTCACAAGAAGGGACCTGTTTCAGAGCAGCAGCGGAGAATACAAAATCCACACCGGTCATAGCAAAGTCGACAGCCTCGCGCTGTCGCACATTTCCAATGTAGAACTTCACTTTGTTAAACACATCAGGACGCTGTGCCTGCAAGAAGTGGCGCATATCGTCCTGTTTCTTTTCATCTCGCGAGAAAATACGAATCTCCTTGATATCCGAATCAAGGAATCTGCGAAGAACGGCATTACCAAACGAACCGGTTCCTCCAGTAATTAATAAAGTTTTGTCTTTAAAGATTGACATGGTTTATGTATTTACTGTTATTTCGGACATTTTAGGACTTCATAAAACATCCTATACGAATTCTCAATATTAAATTCTTGAATTGTTTCATTCCCTTTTTTTGCTAATCTATATCTCAATTTTTCATCTTTAACTAACGATATAATACTGTCAGCCAACGCTAAAATATCCCCAACAGGAGTCATCATGGCATTATAATTATGAGTAGCCATTTCTTTATACCCCAAATTATCTGTACAAGCTACCGCCTGCCCACATAACATTGCTTCTCCGATAGTCAACCCCCATCCTTCTATCCGACTGCTCGCAACATATATTGCTGCATGATTATTAATGTCTAAATGAGTTTGGGGGCTTGGGTTCTGGTAATATGTTACCCATTCTGGTAGATTTGACGGCTTAGGATATGCCCCAAACAAGACCAGCCTTAAGTCCGGTATTTGATTTTTAGCAATTTTTACTGCATCTATGCCAACATTTGTATCTTTTAGCAAGTCTACATGATAAAGCATAGAAACCAAATATTTGTCTTTTTTCTCTATGGGTATTATTATTTTATATTCATTTAAATCAAATCCATTTGGAATTAATATACATCTTTGACATTCCTGAGTGACTAACTGATAAAGCCATTTTGCAACAACTATCTTCTGCAAAGGAAGACGATATGTGTATTTTATATAATTATCATCATTAACGACAAATGACTCGTACCCTTGGATAAAATAAAACTTTTTTGACGAATCAACAGGGAAATCAGCAACATATTGAGCTGTATTTAATGACGTTGCAAGATAAACATCCGACTCTGGCAATTTATTGAAAATGGGTTTCCATAAAAAAATCTCTTCAACTCCTTTATTTTTATTATACCAAGTATAGCCGGTCTTTCTTAAAAAAATGCATGCATAAAGATATTTCGCTACAGACTTTAGTTTCTGTTTTATAGTTTTTCCTGTTGAAGATAAATAAGCAGCATAAGCTATTGTTATCTGGCAGTCATCTTTTACAAGCCTATTGGAATAATCATAGATAACTTTCTTCCCTCCAGTCGGAATATTCTTCCCAATACTCATTAAAAAAAGAACACGATACATAGATAAAAGATTATAGTTCGTCAGCTATGGATGACAGCTTATCCAATACAACATTCATATTTACTCCATTTTTCTTTGCCCATGATGACAAAGGTCCTCTTCCTGCATTATGTTTCAGAATTCCCTTTCGGGGAAAACTCATAAAATTATTGCCATAAATAACCTTCAAATAGGATATGTAATTTTGAGGTACTTTAAAATCATAACCTTCAAATTTCAATTCCGAAAGCGGAAAAACAATGTCTGATGGATGAAAAATGTTTTTCAAATATTTAAATTCCGGCTGAAGATATAACATTTTATTCGGTCCTTCGCCAATGCCTATATTCTTCATCCGATTTTCTTTCTTCCAATCTATACTTGCTTTACTCAAATGTCGTAAATAATTATTTCTACATTTATCAATGTCAGCGCTAATCTTACACAAATCTATGTTATCTTCAGAATAATAATATTCATCATGAGCAAAAATATCCAACCAAATACCCGTTTCTTTATGATGATAGCCTATTCCGATCTGATTTTCTTCGCATAATTCAATATCATAATTTAACAATTCGTTTTTTAACTCGCTTAAAGCACGGGTATAATCATTTCTCGACATTGCAATATCCATATCATCATCCCATGGGATAAAACCATGGTGACGAACAGCTCCTAATAGAGTTCCAAAATCCAGCCAATAAGACAGTTCCAACTTCTCACATAACTTAGCTACGATTCTTAACAATTGGACATCGCATAACTGTAAAAGACGCAGATCCGGATCCGTTGCAGGTGGCATACAAGAAGCATCATGACAAGCATTAAGGAAATAGTGTAAAGTATCTATCTCCTCTCTCATTCCCCAAACCCCAACAATCTTTTGAACAGCCTTTTGGAAAGTTTTTGTTATTCCATTTAATTCTATTTCCTCTTTAATTTTTCTTATCATGACAGAACAAATAATATAAAACTCGTATAAAAAACAAACCTTATCTTACGACACTTTCGTATAAGTGATGAATAGTCTCAGCATCTAATTCGATCGGATTGTTTTTCAAGCGTATCGGATTTACAGATGAGCTCAGTATGTCGATGTCTGATGACCGCCGGCTGGACTCTGATATTGGATTGGAAATATCCATTTCTTTCAGCATACAAGCGAATATGTCTCTGGCAGCATATGGATCATCCACGCCCATAGCATGGGCTACATCGCAGAATATACTATTGAGATATTCCTTACCACGAGGATCAATGCACTTTTCTGAATGACTGAGCATGTACTCCCAGATTTCCGTCAAACCTACAGCAACCGCATGCCCATGAGGCAATTTGTAAAGCGATGTTATCTTGTAGCTGAAAGCATGAGGAGCAGTTGTCTGCGTGATACAGATAGCCTGTCCTGCCAAATTGGCGGCTTGCATAATTTGCCGGGCAGATTCATCGGTATTCTCGAAAATGTATTCATGCCACCATTTCATAATGGTCTCTACAGCTTTCTTCGAAAGAAGCTTACTTGCGTCCGTTGAGTTGACACTCCACCATGACTCTATTCCTTGACAAAGAGCATCAAGCATTGTGCATTTCTTCTGATACAGGGGAAGTGTTTTTAATACCTTCGGCTCTAAAATTGCGACATTGGGGATGATACTGTCGTGCGTCACGCTCTGCTTCTTGCCTTCATAATATATAACAGCATAGCGCGTTGATTCAGAACCTGTGCCTGCCGTTGTTGGAATAGCAATCAACTTGACACCAGTATCCTTATATTTCTGATTCAGATAAATGTCATCCTTGGACATCCGACAGTAGAGCTTAATGCATTTGCCAACATCCAGGCTGCTACCGCCCCCTACAGCGAGAATTGTATCACACTTGGTAATCTGAAAAAGGTCTACGCCCTTACAGACATCCTCATATAAGGGATTGGGGGTAAAGTCGCTAAAGACGACATGGGGAACTCCCATGTGCTCGATATCCTCTTTGATAGAGAGGAAAGGGAAGCTTGAGTCACAAACCATAAGAACCTTGGTTGAGTCTTCCAAAGCCTCACCTAAATGTTCAATACCATTATATATTATCTGCATAAGAATTTCATTAAAATCTGCATAAGAATTCCATTAATGCTTCTTTATTCTGAATAGGTGTAGTAGTTGGTCTTCCCAAATCTTTGCGGTTACCCTTTTTAACCTTGACTTCAATGAATACCGGGCCTTCGCCAAGGACTACAAGCAGTTTCTGCAAGTCCTCTTTATTATCTACAGAATAGACCTGTTTATAACCAACAGCCTTTGCAACGGCAGGTAGATCTATCTTAAGACCTACTGTTGGCTGGCCACCTACGGAGTCATGGGCGCCATTGTTAAATACTACATGGATGTAATTCTCTGGAGCTTTATTGGCTACAATAGCCATACTGCCCATATGCATAATAGAGGCACCATCGCCATCGAAGCACCATACTCTGCGGTCTTGCCTTGCCAAGGCGATGCCGAGCGCAATCTGAGAGGCATGCCCCATAGATCCTACTGTCAGGAGATCACGCTCATGACCTTCGTTCATAGAAGTGCGGTACTCGAAGAGCTCACGGGAAATCATGCCTGTAGTGGAGACAATGACATCCTTCTCACCTAATGCCGCTGCTACTGTCTGAATAGCCTCTTCACGACTCATTGTCAAGTCATTCTTTTCCACATTTTGGAGTGTATAAGCATCGAAAGTATCCTTTTCAATCACAAAAGCATAGCACTGTTTGGTGGCCTGCATATAGGTAACAGCCTTCTCAATCTGGGCTTCTGCCTTATCTTCTTCCTTGCTCAATACGGTATAGTCAATGCCCATCACATTGAGCAATCCTGTTGTCACCTTTCCCTGTTTTACATGCTGAGGCTCATCGTGAACACCTGGTTTCCCTCGCCAGCCTATGACTAGAAGAACGGGAATGTTATAAACATCGGGATCCGTGAGTGAGGTTAGAGGGTTGATAATATTGCCCTCACCGGAGTTCTGCATATAGACTACAGGTATTTGACCAGTGGCCAGATAATGGCCTGCAGCTAAACCCATGGCGCCACCTTCGTTGGCTGCAATGATGTTATGTTGCTCATCAGCATGGTCTGTGATATAGGCACAGAGATTTTTCAACAAAGAATCAGGTACGCCTGCATAGAAATCAATACCATAACTGGCTAATGTATCATAAAAAAATTGAGGTCTAATCATTATTCTTCATTCTTCGGGGATTAGTGTTATAATTTCCTTTATTGACATGCACTTATCGTCACATTCTTTTGCTCTATGATTTTCCAGAATAGTTCTTGCTGCATCCTGCATAGCAGGGAATCCTGTTCTCGTCAGCTGGTTGGCGTAGATCACCACATTGACTCCACGATCCTTAAACTCCTGCTCAGTCACAGTATTGAAACTTGTTGGAACAACCACAATAGGCGTGGTGGTATTCTTCTCACGGAATTTCTCGACGAATTCGAAAATCTCAGCAGGGTCCTTTTTACGGCTATGGATCATAATAGCATCAGCACCTGCCTCGCTGAAGGCAAAAGCTCTTGTGAGAGCGTCGTCCATACCCTGCTCTAAGATGAGACTCTCGATACGGGCACAGATCATAAACTCTTTGGTTTTCTGAGCATGTTTACCTGCCTTAATCTTCTCGCAGAAGTTCTCTATTGAGTCCTGAGTCTGCTTCACCTCAGTACCAAAGAGGGAGTTCTTCTTCAATCCCGTCTTGTCCTCGATGATAACCATCGAAACACCCATACGTTCCAATGAACGGACTGTATAGACGAAGTGTTCTGTCAAACCGCCAGTATCACCATCAAAGATAATAGGTTTGGTGGTTACCTCCATAATATCATCAATGGTACGGAAACGAGAGGTCATATCTACCAGTTCGATATCGGGTTTACCTTTGGCAGTGGAGTCACAAAGCGAACTGACCCATATAGCATCAAACTGGTAAGTTTTCCCATCCTGAAGTACTTTGGTCTTCTCTACAATCAAGCCAGTAATACCACTATGAGCCTCCATGGCGGTTACTAATCCTTTCATATTGATCAGTTTGCGAAGCCTACCCCTCCGAACATCCGGCATGGAAGCCTCTGCGCGATGGGCAGCATCAAGTTCCTTATACATGGGGTTGTTACTATATGGGTATTCCACCAATTTACCACCGTACTCAGCAAGGACATCAATAACCTCTTGACGGATAGGCTGTTGGAAGCCTTCAACCCAGTCATTACCATGCACCACATAGTCTGGCTTCAGGGTTTCAAGATTTTCTTTGTATGAAAGCGTCTTTTGCTCGACGACCTTCTCCACGCCTGCGATATTCTCAAAGAGAGCCTTGCGCTCCTCATAGGGGATCAATGGGTAACGTTTAAAACTGGATACCGCCTCATCAGACAGAATACCGATAATCAGTCTACCCAAGCGACGGGCCTTATTAAGGATTGCCACATGGCCAGAATGAATATATTCCGTAGAGAAGCACATATAGACTGTGCGCTCATTGATTTCCTTCACACGCCTACTGACCACCTCCAAGTCTTCCGGTGTATCAATCTCTGCACAGAGCATATCCTTGACATCGCAGGGATATATCTTGCATTGGTCAGAGACCTCATTGAAGGCATTTTCTGCATAGCACTTGCGATTGTCTGATTCACAGTACTTTTCAATTTGGGAAAGCCAAGTCAGCCAATCATCCTTGAGAATCTTATATAATGGCTGTGCAGCTATGGCATCATCGAAGAATTCGATGCCGACTTTCTCAATCTGTCCATTTCTGACTACAGCCTTAAAATCCTTCTCAGGAAGGGGGAGCGTACTGCTGACAGCCATACAAGAAGTTGGACTGTCTATCACAGCCTCCATCACCTGACTCTCAAACACCAGATCACCATGCATCAGGATAATATCATCGTCCTTCAACTGCTCTTTGGCACAGTAAATAGAATAGATATAGTTGGTCTTGTCATATAGAGGATTGTTGACAAAGGTGAACTTCAATGGAAGATGCAATGACTCGCAATAAACCACCAGAATCTGATCATAATAACCTGTGGTCATCACAACCTCTTCGACTCCAAAGGACACCAACAATCTTAACTGTCTGCTCAGAATCGTATTCTTAAACGATATCTCTGTCATACACTTCGGATGTTCCTTTGTAATCACACCCATCCTATGGCCAAGACCTGAATTAAGAATTAATGCTTTCATTTATTGTACATTGTTATCATAATTATTATCCCTAGCAGTCACAAGACCTGCCAGGGCTTTCTCATCTTTTTAATTTCTTAATTACACCTGCAAAAACTGGACTGGCAATCTCCTTCTCCCATAATAGAAGCATTGTCAGCGTCAAAGCTACCAGTATTAGTTTAACAGCTATACTTAATGTTGAGTATGTAATCCCTGCCACACCCCCCATCACCAAAATATACTTTCCAACATAATACATCAAATTAGACTTAACATATTTGAGACTATAGATATATCTGGAAACCATCATCACAACAAAAGACATCAACATAGAAATTGATGCCCCCCAAAGACCTAGAGGTGGTATCAATAGGAAATTTAAAGCCACGGCCGACATAGCACCCCATACGCTGGAATAGAAAAAATATTTACTTTGCTTAACCACACTAAAGTTGGAACCAAAAAAGGATGACATGCATGAGATGACGGAACCTATAATCAATAACACCATGTATTTCCATGCATCATGGAATTCGGGTGCCGTAAATATCGTAATTATCAATTCTGAAGAGACGATAAATGCAGAAGCTGTCAATACCATGCTGACAAAGAGTATCCTGAAAGTCTTTTTGTAAAACACTTCGTACCCATCCTTACCATATTCTTCAAATACGGAAATATTCCATGCTACAGAAAATACCGTAAAAACCATGACAACGACAGAAGGGAAACGGCTGGCAACAGCATACTTACCTATAGCAGAATAATCCAGATTATACTCCATGACTGGCCTGTTAAGTGCTGAGACAAGCCACCACATGATACTATTTGGTATTAAAGGAATAGAATACTTAAGAACTTCATATATCTTATCATAAGAGACACTTTTGACTGAAATATACGAATAGGACTTTGAAAATAAGAAACTATAGGCTGCCGTAAATAGGTTAGAATAAATCATAGCTAAAATATAGCCTCTGACACCCATCACAGGTATCAGCCAATAAGAAAAAGACAGAGTAAGCAACGAATGAACAATTCCTGTGAAAGAATATATCTTTATCCTGTCCAAACTAAGAATAAACTGCTGGCAATACTGCTGGAGAAAGGTTGTTACCACAATGCCATATATATACCATAAATTATCTGCGAAACTGTTTCTTACATGATAGGCAGAAAATCCCAAATCAAGGCATCCCCATACCATCAACCATAAGAATAACACACCAATTATAAATAATAATGTTGTAGAGAAGAACACCTTCTTATTATCCGAATCTTCATTCTTGGTAAACACAAAGATGGCATCAGCTACACACATCGTCATGATACAGACGAGAAAGGAGGAGTATGTCGTAACGAGATCAGACTCTCCGAAACCTGCTGTACCAAGCCAACGTGTGTATAATGGAAGGAGCAGGAATCCCAGCACTTTACTACCAGTATTCCCTATAAGAGTCCAGAATGAGTTTTTTGCTAATCTTTTATATTTCTTGTCCATAAACCATGGGCTTCAGCTTTTCGGCTAACAATCTGCATTCTTCGTCAGTCGCAACATTCTTCTCAAAGCCTTCGTTAAGGATTTTGCGCCGATTGTCACCCTTAGCAAATCTTTCATCGAACAAATGAAGTTTTCGCAGTAATGGCTTAACAAAGTATAATTTCCCTATATTGCGCATAAGCACTGCCTTCCAATATACTTTTTGGAAATTTTTATTTTCTTCCTTTGTATAGTGAATATCATATTTCTCTGACGTCAACAAATCTTCAAGCACATCGCAAATCTCAAGATACACAAAACTTTTCGGAAAATAGTAATAGTCGGTAACCATTTGGGGATCTAGTCCTACACAGTTGTCCAATGAATCATAATCGTCCAAGAAATCCTGCAAAGTTTTTATCTTGTTTGCAGAATAGAACAACCTATAATCGTATTCATCCGAAATAAAAACAGGACGTAAAAGCCGACACGGCTTATTTAAAACCACAGCATCAATAATACCAGTACTGTACCAGTTATAGACTTTATCTGCCGCATTACACCAATGCTTTAGTGGCATTTCTGCTATAACATAAAAGTTCGCATATTTTGAGACCAAATCTTTCAGCACCTGTGATTTTGCAGCCTCATCAGGATGTGGCCTGTATATAAATGTATCTTGGGGATATCTTTTGAGTGCTTCTTCAAACCATATTAATAACTTGTTTCGAGATTCTATCGATATTTTTGTAAACTCTTCTAAATATTTCTTTTCATAATATTTTACAATAAGATTTTTTTGGAGTTCATCCAATTCACAATATGCGAAGGAGGACACAAATAGGTTCCATCGTGAATTGATATCTAATTCGTATTTTTCTGCGAGCTGTTCTTTTGTTGACAACAAGCTATTGAATGGTTCTCTTAGCAAATCTGTATTAATCTGCCCAACTACTTTTGCATTCTGAGTGGACATTCCAACATTAATCAACCTGCGCATCGTATTCTCTCCCCAGCAAAATGTAACGGCTTTCTGACCTGTTCCATAAACATTATGGGGGCCTGTCGGGGACTCTTCTTCTGCTATTCCCATGACTTGTTCCCACAACAGATTGGCAATCTTCTTCTTCAAGCCATATCTTGAGATGTCAGTTTTCAATTGTCCATCATTATAAATAGCAGGAGACACAATAACCTTCGGGTCATAGTGCTTCTTATCTTTATAATCGTAATTCGCAACAAAGGCAACGGTATAGCCCCTTCTTTCCAATTCGAGTTTTAGAAGCATTATGCTCTCCAACTCCCTCACTTTATGTTCATATCTTATTAAAAAATCGACTTTCTTCTTCATTTTATTTTCATTTCGCCCAAACAATAAGCTTGAGTTAGTTCATATCTCATAAACAATTTTATAACCAATATTGAAACAAATGTTAGAGCCACCATGGCTGGTATTGCATATAAGAGATAATAAAAATTATACAATTCATAATATATAGGCATTCTATATAAAATATTGATAAAGAATGCATGTACCATATATAACGGAAGGCTCTTTGATCCCCAATAACTAAACCAATTGTATACCCCCGTCATCTTTTTTGATAGAAGAATAAAAAAAAGACCAATTGCCATATTAAATGACAAAATAAAAAGACCGAGCCAATCTGGAAGAGGGCAATGAATAATACGCCATGTGTGTCCCAATATAACAAACAACATGGCAACCATCTTAACATTATCTATCCATGCTTCTCTACTTATATGATTTAATGTATTATCTTTTTCCATATATGTATCTTTTTCCATATATGTCTTTCTCCAATAAAAATGCTTTAGAAATCTATAAGTGTTTCACTAAATCCTGAGCCTTTTGATATTCTTGTTTGTTGCCTATGTCAATCCAATAACCTGTTAATGGAAATCTTATTACCTTACGACCTTCGGAAATCAGCTTTTCCATGAAGTCCGTTGCATTATAGAAAGAATCCTTAGGGATATATTTATCTAACATCTCCTTACGTATCAGATAGATGCCGGCATTTGCATAATAATTATATGTTGGTTTTTCAAGTATTCCTTGAATTTCACGCTTGTTCTCAATACTAAATATACCATATGGCACAGATATACTATACGGGATGGCCACGGCCGACATATCTGCCTGATGCTCTTCGAAGTGAAGAAAGAAATCCTCAAAATTGACATTTGTAAAAAGATCGCTATTCATCAACAGAACCGTATCATGAAAGAACTTTGGTACAAATTGAAGGCCTCCAATTGTCCCTAAAAACTTGGGTTCCCGCACAGTTTGTACCTGCACACCATTATGTGATTGCGCAAAATGTTCTTCTATCTGTTCTTTCAGATAATTGACCGTTACTGAAATATGTTGAACTCCGTAAGAAATCAAACGGTCAATGTTGTGGTCAATAATGGCTTTACCACCAACCGGCAATAACGGTTTTGGGGTATTCTCTGTCAATGGACGTAATCGCTCCCCCTTACCTCCTGCCATTAGAACTGCATCGATGGGAAGTTTTGTTATAAACTCCTCCAGATTTATGATATCAGAAATATTATTATTCTGGTCAAGAATGGGCACTAATCTCATGTGTAATTCGCGTTGCCTATGTAATTGGGCGACAATATCACCTTCTCCTTCACGAATGAAATTAAAATTGGTATGCATTGCTGTCTGTGTCTTTTCTTTGACATTTGCACCAGCAATCAATGCACGTCGGGCATCTCCGTCTGTCAGAGTACCAACCATCCTCTCTTCATCATCTACGACAAAGAGAACCAGCGGTCCTTGCTGGAGGGCGTTAATCTGGGTTAAAGCCTCCAGCAAAGACTGGTCCTGATGAATAATATATTTCTGTTCTAACATCTTATTATCGCTCTACTTTCTTTAAAACCCACTTCTCACATGCGTCTTTCTCAAAGATATCCGTGTTATATAGCTTATCAATAATAGCCCAGAACTCACGCTCTGAATAGCCAAGGAATTGGCAGAATTCACGTACACAACGAGGATCAAGATTGCCATCATGTTCGTCAATGAGTTTAAAGCCCTCCTCACGAGTCAACATTCCATAACGAATCATACGTGAAGCATAGTCAGTTGCAGCCTGATGACCAAACTTTGGATACTTCATCCAAGCATGTACAAGATAGGCTGGGCTATCAACCTGATCAAACTGTTCTATATGCTGGGTGCGAGTCCATTCGTGGGTTAAATCGTGGAACCCCCATTTTTTAGCTATTTCATAATTCTTGAAACTGTTCCAGGGTGTGAAATAACTGATATAAATAGGATCCAACTTCTCAAGTTCTTCCTTGGTAGGTGGTGCAAAAAAATTCAAATCCTTCTTGCTTACACCGCACTGTTCAATCAATTCCTCATCGGGAATTCCATTACCCACCCCGTTAAAAATAATATCGCGTGCAGAATAGGTTTCAATGCCGTCTGCACCACCATATTCCCAACCTACGTTCTCTCCATAAACCAAAAGAGGGGTATTAAACTTCACTGCCATGTGGAGTGGATAGGTATAAATATAACGGTCAACAAAATATGTTGGTTTGCCATACTTCTCAAAGGTATAACGCATTACCTTCTTTTGTGCCTGTATATTCGGATTCATGACAATCAAATCACAACCAAATGCTTCAGATATATTTTTGATGTTATGCTTGCCAGCCTCTGTCATTGGCATATTGTCACCGGCTGAAACTAGCAGAGGATTCATGTGCATCACCTCTTTCATCAGATAGACCTGGAAATGGCTGTCCTTACCTCCACTAACCGCAATCATACAGTCGTAACCATTGGGACCATTCATTCCACGATACTTATCACAGATTGCCTCAAACTCTTTCCAACGTGAATCCCAATCAACCTTTGCGCGATGTTCATAACTACGACATGCAGAGCATACGCCCTCTTCGTCAAACTTGATACCTGGACGGGTATCCGGCATGCAGCATTTTTTACAGTACTTCATAATTAAAATGAATTAATGAATGATAATATTTAATGATACTAATTCCAACTTTTAACTTTAACAAATGATTCCTTCAATGCCTCGTTATTCTCAAACAGGTACTTGGCTATCACCTGCATCAACTCATAATCTTCCTCCGAGTCAATATCCAGAACGCCTGTGTCAGCCATCACAATGGCATCACAACCAGAGTTGAAGAATGTGGCATGATCTTTCTCACGAAGTGCCCTAGGTGAATAAGCATAGATAGAAGCATTCATATCATAGAAAACCGGAGCTTCCTGACGTGTGGTAAAATTGGAAGGAATAGCCTTGCAGAAGAATCCGTTCTCCTCTTTCACCATATTGAAATAGGGATTTCTACGTGAAGGTGCGACACTGTAAACCACATCTACATCGTTGCGCTGTTTCTTTTTATCAATAGCATTCTTCACATCCTGTACAGTACGCAGAGGAGAAGTAATATCCAAATCCACCACTATATCATACTTCCGTGCAAAGATCTTTTCTGCCTTATTCAAACTATCCAAGATAACAGCCACCTTGGGAACCTTGTCACCAGCCAGACTCTCTTCTCGGTGAATGATGGTCACAGGTACATCTTTCACACGACGAACCAAATCTTTTAACGGTTCGCTATCTGTATTCAACACTATCTTAATGTCATCCTCGCCCGCATATTTCTCCATATACAAAGCAATGTTAGCCATAGAGTACCACACCAAAGGCACATCCAAGAAAACACGTGCATTCTTGCCCTTCACTCCTTTAGAACCTGCACGGCCACATAATGTAAACAGAATGTTCATATCAGAATTCTCCTTTTGCTATTCTCAGCACCTGATACGCATGTTCCGGGGTGCTGTCGTTTATTGTTTTAATATTAATTATCTCAAAGAAATGCTCAATCTCTGCCATCTGGAAGGCATTGCGCTCACTTTCCAACTTGATAGTCTTTCCACTTTTCAAATAATTCACTGTTCCTGCAATCAAATCACAATGAATAGTGTCATCTACCGTAAAGAGATCAAGTGTGCGTTGCGTTTGTCTTCCAAAGTAGTCCAAATGGAGCTCAAAAGTTGTCTTATCATTCTTACCAATATAGATAGAAAGGTCATCGCTGTCAATCTCAAGATTAGATACCTTGTTAATCATTGAATGACACTCTGTAGGCATTCCAAACAGCCAAGTCAAGTAGTCCCATTCATGAATAAGATCTATGCTTACTCCCCCACCCAAATCTTTGTGAGCACTATAGGCCTTGCGGTAATCCTGACCTGGTCTCCAGTCAGGAAGATAGCTGGAAGACATCGCTCTTGCACAAATCACATCATTAGGGTTCACATGCTGCTTTACATATTGCAACACCGCATTGTAGTGTAATGGGCAGGCAACATATGAGGGTATGCTTTTGATGGTTTCAAATATCTTCTCATCTACTGTTGTACTGTCAAATACAGGCTTCTCAATGAAGAAAGACTTGGTATGAGCGGCAAACTTCTCTACAGTCTCATAGTGCATAGATGTAGGATTGGTCACAAACACCACATCATATTGGCGTTCAACTGGAAGCTCATCAGCATACAAATAGGTGTTGTTTACCAACGGTTGTAACTCGGCAGCCAAGGGTCTCCCAAGAGAACTACGGTATAAATCTACTGTACAACTATCACCCTGTGATGCCAAATATGCATGCACATTATTCAGGTGACGTGTTGCAATGGAACCCAGCCCTACAAATGCAATCTTATAGTTCTTCATTATGCTTCAATCTGGTCAATGACCTTCAGCAACTCAAAATCTTTCTCAAACGTCCAGACAGATACTGCTTTGGGATCTGCAATCTGAGCAAGGAATGCGTTCAATTCCTCTCGGTAAGGATTTTCTGTAATAAATGCGGCATAACCCTCTATGTGCTCTGAAGCATCCTCAAATTGGATGGTCTTCATTTCCTTTTTCTCAATGTCATATTCCTGCAAGGAGTCTGCTGTTCCATTCCATGACATCTGGAAGGTTTCTCCATACACATCAATATGACGGATAGACTTTCGTGTTACCACATCAACTGCAAGGACGCCCTTATTGCCATTCTCGTGTTCAATGGTGATAAAGTAATTATCATTGTAATTGATATTAAGTTGAGTGTTCTTGCTCTTCACAACACTCACACTTTTGATAGAGCCAAATGCCGTTACAATCCAAGGAAGATCAATCGCCATTATCTCACGACACCCATTGGTTCTGGGATTGCCAATGAAATAGCTGTTATAACTTTCCCAAGGATGCCAATCAGGCAGATACTGACCAATGTGATAAATATAGTTCAATGGACAAGTAGCCTTGTTGGCTTTCTCAATGATGGTCTGAGTCTCTTTTCTATACAAGAATGTAGAAGAGAGGAACAGCACTTTCCCTTTTTCCTTGGCCAATGCCATATTCTCTGCATAACCATCAGCCACCAAATTAATCTCCGTGAACACGTGGAGGTTATTTTGTAAGCACTCCTTAATGATGGATGCATGAGAAAGCGGAGAGGTGCTGATTACAGCTGCATCTGGGTATTCTGCAGCCACAGCCTCAGCAATGCTGGCATAGCATTTAAGCCCAAACTTCTCTTTAACTTCCGCACAACGGCTCTCCTGGCTATCTATACCAAAGAGTTGTATATCTTTATGCTCACTTAGCAAGCGTATTCTACGTTTGCCCATTGAACCAAGTCCAATCACTATTATTTTCATAAATCATAGAAATGTTTCTGTATCATATTCTTTAAAGGATAGGTCTTGATGACATTCAAAATTGCGTCACACGTTCCTGCCTTGTAGTAAGGATTGTCAATTGCCTTCTTTCCGTAAGTCACAACCTTATCCAATCCTTCCTTAATCTCTTCTGAGGAATAACCACAATGAATCACACTATCAGCAACTATACGCCCTTTTTGGCGGTCACCAATATCCAGTGTAGGTATACCAAAACTGGGAACCTCTATGATACCACTAGATGAATTGCCTATCACAGCCGTCATATATTTGAGGGTTGAGAAATAGCGTCGCTGCCCTAATGACGGGATAAACAAACATCTTCCCTCATTCCTATCTACATACTCTTGAATACGCTTGATGATGATCTGTGAATTGGTATCGGAATTACTATAGGTAAAGATGATATGATAATCCTTGTAGTTTTCCAATGCCTCAAGCAGATTTAGCACTTGTGTCTCAGAAGACATATTGGAGAGAGTTACAGGATGGTAGGTGCAGAGGAAACATTTATCAGTCATCTGAAAGTTCAGGCTCTGCTCTATCTCCTCCTTGCTCATAAAGTCATTCTTCAAAACGTTCTCCACACCAAGAGCGCCCACATTGAATACACGTTCCGGTTGCTCTCCCAACTGGATCACTCTTTTGCGGTATGCCTCAGTAGAGGTAAAATGCAAGTGGCTCATCTTGGTAATGGCGTGACGGATGGCATCATCAAATGCACCTTCTGTAATTTCCCCACCATGAAGATGAGCAATAGGAATCTTATATATCAGAGCTGTAGAGGCTACAGCCAACATTTCATAGCGGTCGCCTAATATAAGTAACAAGTCTGGCTGTAGCGCATCAAAAGCGTCTGCGAAACCGCTTACTCCTCTGCTAATTGCCTTGGCTGTGGTATTGGAATTATCTGGGGCTTCATCATCAGCCATATATACTTTATAGTCAATGGTGAAACCATCACGCTCAATCTCCTTATAGGTTTCACCCTGAAATTTGGAGAGGTGCTGATTTGTGGCTATGACTTGAAGAGTCAAATCTGGATCATTCTTTATGGCTGACATCAAGTTTCTCAAAATGCCATACTCAGCACGGCTGCCAGTGACAACACAAATCTTTCTATTCATTACGAACACGAATTACACGGATTGAACGAATTATATTTCTATCAAATCTTCTTCAGCGAAATCCTTGATGGCCTTAGTACCTATAACCTCCTCCCAACGCATAGGAGAGATTCCTGTACCTGGGCGCTTGACAGTCAAGTTCTGCTCTGTCAGCATTTCCCCTTTCTTGATAGGGCAGGCTGCCACTATACTCTTACGGGCAATGGCAATGTTTTTACGTTCTGAATCTGATATCTGTTTATGACCGTCACCCAGAGCCTGTTCAATATGGCGAATAGCACTGACCATGGCTTTCAATTCTTCAGGTTCTAGTGATGCCTTATGGTCTGGACCTTCCATATTGCGGTCAAGTGTGAAGTGCTTCTCGATAACTGAAGCACCTAAAGCTACGGCTGCAATAGGGACTTCGATACCCTTTGTATGGTCAGAATAGCCAACAGATACTTGATATTCCTTTTTTATCTGTTGCATGGCGAGAAGATTCACATCTTTATAAGGTGTCGGATACTCAGTGTTGCAGTGTAGAATGGTTATCTGACTCCTTTCTACTCCATTCTTACACAACACATCCATAGCGGCAGAGATGTCATCCATCTCACACATACCCGTAGAAAGGATCACAGGCTCATGATACTGTGCAATCTTTTTAATATAGGGATAATTAGTTATTTCTCCTGAAGGAATTTTCCAAAGACCGAGATTCAAGGAATGGAGATAATCGATGCTCTCCAGATCAAAAGCTGTAGAGAAGAATTGAATGCCACGCTCTTCGCAATAAGTCATCAACTCCTGGTGATCTTGTTCGGAGAGTTCCAACTTCTTCAGCATATTATATTGACTATCGTCAGTATTGGAGCCTATATTCTTTTTCTGATATTCTGCCTGTTTCGCAGATTTAGATACCAGTTTCTCAGCCTTAAAGGTCTGGAACTTGATAATATCCACACCAGCCTCTACTGCCTTATCCACCAACTGCTTGGCAATATCAATAGAGCCGTTGTGATTCACACCAGCCTCTGCTATAATCAATGTATGCATATGCATTTACTTTGACTTGATTTTCAAAACAGCAGGATTTCCAGAATAAATACCCTTCTCTTTGATGGACTTTCTAACCATTGAGCCTGCTCCAACAATAATATCATCTCCGACAGAAATGCCATTTGCAAGAACAGACTGGCTACCTATAAAGCAACGATCACCAACTTTACAATCACCATTGACCATGGTTCCTGTAGAGATGTGGCACTGATCTCCTATCACAGCATCATGCTCTATATTGGTAAAAGTGTTCAGTATGACGTTATTGCCGACCTTCGCTCCTGCATTCACAAAGGCATGATGCATAACAACCGTTCCTTCACCTATGGTAGCGTACTTTGATACATAGGCAGTACTGGCTATGATTGTTGCAAACTTTCCGCCTGCTTCTTTAACCCTGTTGTATAGCTTAATGCGAGTAGCAAGATTCTTGATGAAACCAACAGTGATAACAAACTCTGCTTTATCCACATAGTTGGGAATGTCATCATCAGTTCCTATCACCTTGGTAGAAAGAATCTCTTTTCCTACCTCTTCTGACAAGTCCAGCACACCAAGAATGCTATATCCTGCACTCTCTGCTGCTTCCAATACGGACTTACAATGTCCGCCACCGCCAACAAGAATTAAAGGCTTTTGCATAATTAGAAATTCATATCTGATGGACGTACAGAACTTGGAATATTCACCACTCTATCTGCAAACCAGATAGTATTCTTCAATCCATCATTCTCACACTTCTCAAACATAGGGAGACGGTTCATCAGTTCCCAGATGGGACGGGTCATCACACCATTGTCATTAGTTTGAGTCAAGAATTCAATCTGAGCCTCTTTATCTTTCAGAATCACCACATTGAGCCAGTAATTGGAGAATGTATCAGGAGAATCAACAAAGAACTCGATGTCTGGCACGTTCTTGAAGAACGCCTCATATTCAGCTGCAACCTTACGTTTGCTGGCCACATATTCATCTATATGCTCCAACTGAGCACAACCCAATGCTGCATTAATGTTAGGCATGCGATAGTTGAAACCAATATGATCGTGACGGAACTCCCAACGATGGGGGATCTTAGCCTGGGTAGTAATATGCTTTGCAAAGGCACCTAGTTCTTCATCGTTGAAGAGCAGCATACCACCGCCACCGGTAGTGATGGTCTTGTTGCCATTAAATGATAATGCACCAATTTTTCCAAAAGTTCCTGTGTGTTGGCCTTTATATTTAGAGCCAATACTTTCTGCTGCATCCTCAACTAACTCAATATGCCAATCCTTGCAGAGTGCAGCAATCTCTTCAATACGAACTGGATGGCCAAAGGTGTGCATAGGAACACATGCCTTGATTCTCCGGCCAGTATTCTTGTTGTAGCAAGCAATCTCGTCCTCCTTTAATGCGAAGTCGTGACTTTTGTCCAGTTCGCCCATGCGGGTATTCTTACGAACCTCGGCATTCTTCTGGAGCCAGTCCTTCAGGGCATCAGGTGAAAGTCCCATGGTTGAACGGTCAACATCCAAAAATACTGGATATGCCCCAATATAGCTCAATGCATTTTCCGTTGCAATGAATGTCAAAGCCTGTGTCAACACTTCGTCATCACGCTTCACACCAACAAGCAGCAATGCCATATGAAGGGCGTTGGTTCCGCTTACACAAACCACGGCACGTTTGGCACCCGTGTAGGCTGCCATATCATTCTCAAAACGATCCACGAATTTACCTACAGATGAAACAAATGTAGTATCAATACATTCGTTCAGATACTTCTTCTCGTTACCAACAAATACGGGTACCGACAGAGGAGTAAACTCTTGGTTGCCATATACTGACTTAATAAAGTCTATTATCTTTTTATAATCAGCCATGATTTATATTATTTACATCTTTTGATCTAAATTCTTGCCTTTCTCCTCGTGTTCAAAGTTGGGAATGAATTCCTTGATGGCCTCCACCACCTGAGCCTTGGTGAAGTCTTTATTATGGAAGATTGCTTCAAGAGTATCGAAGAATGAGTCCACCTCTTCCATCTTATGACGGGCTGTCTGTTCTACAACTCCAAGAGATTGGAAACGATTCATGTCTATCTTCTCACCTGGCACATAAAACTCTTCGTAAGCTTTCTCACCAGTTGTATCTGACCCGAAGTACACTACAGGGTACTTCGGAAGTGAAGAGTGAAGAGTGAAGAGTGAAGAATTTGCTTCCGCCCCACCACTATTCATATTGTTGAGTACAAGATTGGCGGCCTTTTGCTTGGCCTCCTCATCTGTAACACATTGATCTTTTTCAAAGCCTTGTGCTTTCACAAAGTCATCGCAGATAGCTGAGAAAGTCAGCATTTGGTCTTCACCTAGTTTCGGAAAGAAAACTTCCCCTTGCTTACCAAGGATACAAGCTAACATACATATCTGGCCAGATTCCTCTGGACTGACAAAATAACGTTTTACATCACTTGGAGCGGCCAAAGGCTGCTTCTTCTGTAAGCGGTGAATCCAGCCATCAGGCAATGAGCCATTACTGAATGCCACATTCGCAAACCGTGCTGTAGTCACCTTAAAATACTTATTATATGCCATCACAAGGTCTTCCATGATGCGTTTACTCGCCCCCATGATATTGACAGGGTTGGCTGCTTTATCTGTTGATACACAGAAGAAATGTTTTGGTGGATATACCGTCAACAGGTCCATCAACTTCTTAGCCTTGATGTCGTTATTTTCAATCAGTGCCTGCACAGAATACCTGTCTTTCTCTGAACGTACATGCTTATGAGCAGAGAAGTTGGCAACAATGTCAAAACCCTTTTCTTCTCTGAATATCCTCTCGAAGATGGAATCTGCGAAATTCAGGGTATAGCAACGAAACTCATCAGGCACATAGAGACCGTTCGTACTACGTACGTCTCTTACTAATTCTGCCAAGCCATTCTCATTTAAGTCAATAACTACCACACTCTTTGGTTCAAAGCGTAGGATTGCCTTAATGAAGCTGGACCCTATTGAGCCTGCGCCACCAATGACACAGACTTTCTTGTCTTTAATTTCTCTTTTAAGAGTCTCTTTGTTTGCCTCAATATCTGAGGTAAACATACTGACAGGGCGTTTTGTCACACTGTCATCTATGAATTTATCTAAGTTGAACATATATTTGATGTAAAAGGGCAGGATTACCTAATGGTATCGTACTTTGACTCCAGAGAGTCTACAAGGCAAGGGCCTGCCTAAGAATAATAGTTCTTTTTTATGCTACGATATTTTGCAGCTTTATACTATTTATTGACACTTAATTTACTAATCTTTCACAGATGGCCATATACGCTCTAATATCATTACAACACCCAGAGTAATACATACTCCTGCAACATATATGTTTCCGACAAAAAATAGAGCTATTAAACCTATAGCTAATAATAAATAAGGTAATGCTTTAATCATAACTAAATGTTTTTTCTTATGAGAGACTAAGCCTCCCTCCGGAGTAATAACGATTTTTTATAATCAGCGTCTCACGACGGTTTTTCTATTTTTTATTTCTCTTTCAAAAGAGATTTTTTCTATTTTTTCATAAATAATGAAACAATTCACCAACATCACCATCCTCTTCTTGACAAAGAAGACTCTTATTTCTTTGGCGCAAAGAAAAAAGGAAAGAAACATCCACCCCCACCGAGCCGCCCCCTATATTGGGCGGGCGTAATTGATTCCGAGCAGAAACCGCCCTCCATCAAGGTTTTGGTATGGCTCTCAAGCCTATGCCCTAAAGGGTGAGCCATGATTTTCTTTCGGCTAGCGCGTTGAGAAGGACCTTGACCTTAATAATCTATGCCATGCTTAAACACCACGGGGTTTGGGGTGTGAAACCCCAAGATTACTTCATATAATTGCAGATGCTGGAGAAGAGGGCGTTGACCTTTTTGTTTTCTGAGACGCCATCGATGAAGGTCATGATAAGGTCGGACTTTTTGAGGTCAAGGGGATTCTTGGCCAAAGTAGTCTTGAAGCGGATGGTAATGGTGTTACCGGACTTCGTGACATTGACAAGACCCAGCTTCTCTATCGTGCAGTAGTCGAGGCCTTCGATCTGATCGGCCTGGATCATAGAAAGGATGCTGAGATAGTCAGAACGTTTGTATTTGGCACCGAGTTCCTGAAGGATCGAAGCCAGGCGGGGGCCCATGACCTGAGGGTCTACCTTGTAGACAGAGTAGTCTGGTAATGTCGTATCCAAAGAGAGTTTCTGACGAACGTCAGAAGCGTACTGGTCGTCAGAGACTGTGCCCCAAGTGGATTGAGCAGAAAGGTCTGCTGATCCTGCTCCAAGGAGCAGGAAGAGGAGGAAGAAAAAGTGTTTCATTCTTAATTTATTTTTGAGAAAAAATAAAGAAAATTTGTTCATCTTCTTTTCAAAAAGAAACGAACCAAAGAAAATTTTTTATTCATTCTCTGGCGCAGAGAACGAACCAAGAGACATCCACCCTCACCAAGGCCTCTCCCTATATGGAGAGGATGCAACACGTAAAATCGCAGCGCGCCGTCGATTTTCCTCCGTTTTAGTATCGCGGGACACGCGATGGTTATTTATCGGCTGGCGCATGGAGAAGAGGCAATAAAGAAAACCTTAATAATCTATGCCATCGAATTAACACCACGGGGTATGGGGTGTGAAACCCCAAATTGCTTAAAGGGTTACATCGAAGGATGTGGCCAAATGAGTCTAAGGATGTAAGATGTATAGATTTACCTTCATATCAAGTCCACGCTTCATACAGCGTTTGAAGTCTTTTTTGAAGCGTGTTGAGATTCTAACTTTGTAAGCCATCATTCAAAGCCCCATTTCCTTATAGAAATCTTTTAATGAAGCATACTCTGTCACTCGGCCATGCTTAATATCGTCCATAGCTTCCTTGTAACCGGCAGTCTGAGTGATCATAACTTTCCTATTTTGGGGGCAAAGATACGATAAAATGTTGAAAAATGCAAGGAATTGGGTGAAAAAAAGGAGGGAAGGCTCAATTGAAATGTTTTTATGGGTGTGTGAGCCTTCCTCCACGGGGATTGCGTCTCACGACGGAAGTATATCTTAAACCACAGATTACGCAGATGACACAGATTTTTTTACCCTTTTACTTTTTTACCCTTTTACCTTTTCCAAGAAGGCGGTGGGGATGTAAGCGGTGACGATGAGGGTGGAGATGCCACGGAGGGAGACAGCGATACGGTTCTGACGGGAGACACGGACCACACGGCCACGGACACCAGCGAAGGGACCATCGGTGACGAGGACTTCCTCGTCGGAGAGGAAATTGCAACGGCCTGGATCCACCGCCATGACATGGGGATTCTTGAGGACCGTGGCACGGACGAAGGACTGCATCTCAACGTCGGGGATGGTGAGAGGCGGGTTGCGATAGTCGAGCGCCACAGAGAAGTGGTCGTAGTAGAACGTGAGGAAGGGACAGAGGGGTGTGTCACGGACGAAGGTGTAAGCCTCGTCGGGGGTGACATAGGCAAAGACGAGGTTGAAGAGGGGGCGCAGTACGCGCTTCTTCTTGCCGTCTTTGACGATTTGCTTCCAACCCATGGCGAGGTAGGCATAGATGCCGTGCTCGATGAGGTAGTCACAGGCCTGCTGTTCCCGGGCATAGGTGATGCGGAAGACGTACCACTGCTTGTCAGGGTCTGGGGTGTATTCTACCGACACCCCTGTTTGTGAGCTTTTTGCTTCGGGGAAGGCACAGGAGGCAAGTCCTGCGCGGGGGGAAGTGGCTGCCATATTAGCATTAGACAACGCGTTCATATCGGCACTTCGTTATGTCTGCCAGACCTCTGGCGGGGACACAAAAAAGACGTGGAACCTTACCTGCTGTCCGCTCCACCATCAAAGGCTCTCGCATTGCCCATTGGAATTGAACAGACAACGTCAGAGCCCACGCCGATATGAATATAAGAACCCCAAGAGCCATTGGGATACAATTATCCCAAGGCCTATAGGGGATGCATTATAGACACATCCCAGGGTCATCTACCGTTGCTAAGTCCAAGATTCCAATGTTTGAATTTGCGAGATTCTTGATGGTCTCGAACAAAGCGTCAAGTAAACGCCTTTTTAATGTCAAAGAACCCGTTACCCAACCCAACCGCATCGAGGCTTTTGGCCCGTCTGCATCGACGTAGGAGTGGACCTGTGGCAGAGACTGTCAGAAGGTCACTACGGGAATTCGGGTGCAAAGGTACAAATAAATCCCGAAACGACCAAATGTTTCGGGATTTATATTTTGATTGCCGTAAGGCAGCCTTGACCTAAAATACTTAAAGGGCGACGGATACGTCGAGGGTGTTGCCTGAGGTGCCGATGGCGACCTGCGACTTGGGGAAGAGCTTGTCGGTGAGCCACCAGGTGAGTTCTGTAGAGGCAACACCGAGGGCTGCGCCTGCCACGACATCATACCAGTGGTGCTTGTCGTTCACGACACGCTCCACGCCAATGGCCGTGGCAGCGGCATAGCCGGTGATGGGAATCCAGATACTCTCCTTACGGAACTCCTTATCGATCGACCGTGCGGCAGCAAAAGCCATGGCGGCATGGCCTGAAGGGAAGGACTTGTTGTCCGAATGGTCAGGACGCTCCTCCTTGATGACAGCCTTGAGGGCCGTCTTTCCGACATAAGCCACACCCACCGACGCCACGGTGTTCAAGATGAACCGTGACCAGTTGTGACGCCCCACGGGTTCTGCATAAGCCTTCTGCTTCTCCTCGGCAGTCTTGTAGAACCTGTTTCTGCCAAGGTCATACACCACACCGAAGTCGATGTCGAAGAAGCCATTGGTGCCCGCAGCCACCTGCATGCCCGTGGTACTGTAGCCCATGCCCTCACTTGTCGATACCTGATAACCCACAGAACCAAACAGACTCAGCTTATCCGACAGCCGATAGGTCTGTTCCAGACCTGCACCCCACAGCGGAGAGGCTGAACTCTCAACAAACTGCGTGATCAGACCACCGCCCATATATAACGATGTATGCCATTTCTTCTCCGGGTCGTAGCCGGCAATGACATTCGTCAGGTTCAACATGGCGTCGAGCCTGGCTGTTCCAATGCCGCCTTTCTTATAATTCCGACGGGGATCTTCCCTGGGGGCCACCCACTCCAGATTTTTGTTCTCGATCAGGCCGTTATCCCACTGCACACGGGCTCTTAGGGCGAACTCCGGCGTGAATCTCTTTCCGAAAGCAGCATTCAGTCCGAACGTCATACCCTTGGGGATTACCTTCGAGAAATTGCAGCCATAGGGGTTCATCAGGCTCATGTCGATACCGGCCTGCAAGAACCAGTTGTCCCAGATCCCGTTCGTCAACACCCCATCGTTCACTGAGGCCAAGTCAGGCTGTGTGCGGATTTTACCAAGGTCAACCTGGGCACCGATGCCGATGGAGAGATAGCCGTTGCTGTTTGAACCAGTACCCGTACCTTCCACCTTCTCGCTGCCGACGAAACCACTGCCCGTCATGATATAGGCTGCGTCGAGGTACACACTCCAACGGTTACTCAGGCGATAGGTGTTCAGGACACCGAATCCGAGCAGCAAAGCGCCCTTGCTCACGCCGAAGTTATAGTTTACACCGACACGCGGATAGACACTCAGGTTCCAGGTCCGGTCAGGACGATAGGCCCCGAAGAAGTTGTGCATGTTGAACAGTTCGTCGAAATATAAAGCCACATAGCCCCCCTTGTCCCTGTTCACGCCAGGCTGATAGAACGGTGCCACCCAGTTGGCGTGGTCGTTCTTCAGCAGCGGCAGTTTATTCTCCCAGTTGAACTTCACACGGTAGCCCACCTGTGGGGTGAACCACTTTCCCACAGCGATATCGAGACCGAAAGTCTTGCCGTTGGGGAAGACTTTCGAGAAGTCATAGCCATAGGGGTTCTGCAGGGTCATGTCGAGGTCCATCTGCAGGAAGAAGTCATCCCAGATACCGTCGGTACGCACTGAACCAGGTTCATCCCCCGGCTCAAACAACTGGGCCTTTGTCGTTCCGAAACAACAAAGCGCCACTATCAAAATAAACAGTTTTTTCATTCCCTTAATATGCATTCTTGTCGTGGACGAAGAAGGTCTTGAAGGTCATCCAGATGATGCGGATGTCGAGCCAGATGCTCCAGTGCTCCATGTACCAGATATCCCGCTTCACACGGCCTTCCATCTGCCACAGTTCCTTCGTCTCACCACGATAACCCGTCACCTGTGCCCAGCCTGTCACACCAGGCTTCACAAAGTGACGCACCATATATTTGTCTATCAGTTGCGAATACTGCTCCGTATGAGCCAGCATGTGTGGTCTTGGTCCGACAATCGACATATCACCCCTCAGCACATTCCAGAACTGCGGCAGCTCGTCGATGTTCGCCTTGCGCATGAAGTTGCCGAAGGGGTATTTCCGCGGATCGTCCTTCGTGGCCTGCAGCTTGTCAGCGTCAGCGTTCACGTGCATCGAACGGAACTTCAGGCAGTCGAACTCCATACCGTCCAAACCCGTACGCTTCTGCTTGAAGAAGATTGGTCCAGGACTCTGTATCTTGATGATGATCCAGATGAACGGGAAGATGAGTGCCGTCGGAATCAGGAACACCAGAGACAACACGATGTCGAACACGCGCTTCACGGCTCTGTTCACCGAGTTCTGCAAGGGGTTCTCATACGTCGTGAACACCTCCATATCGTCGAGCATCTCACGTTTCAGGTTCAAGCCGATCGTCTCGACAGACACCGGTACATAGAAGAATCGCACCACGTGCTGGTCACAGTACTTCGAGACCTCCCGTATTTTGTTCCGTTCTATTCTTGACACACAGTAGTACAGCTCATCGCCCAGATTCAGTTCCTCACCATGCCTGATGGCATCCAACAGTTCCTCAGACGAGCCGAGTCTTTTCAGTCTGATGGGTTCTCGCTTCTTGCTCTTCTCCATCTCCTCGATCTCATCGATCAGCTTCTGGAGATGTTCGTCACCATAATAGCCCAACATCTGATAGCCCAACGTCTCGTCGTTCTTCAGTTTCCTGAAAATGCCGACCAGTTCCGGGTCTGAACCCACGAGCGTCACGTATCTGGTGTTACGTCCCGCCTCACGGTAGAGTTTGACGAACCACCGTTCCGCGAGTCGTTTCAGCAGCAGGAGAATGACAAACACTGTGCCCACCTCATACTGTAGCCACCCGATGGGGAGGTCATAGGCAAAAACCAGTGTCAGGAGATAAGCCAATACCGACTGCATCACCGTCAGACCAATGATTCTTTTGAGGATGTCTCCCCCGCCGACGAGTCGGAAATGCACAATCGTAGAGAAACGCATCTGACTGAGCATCAGTGCGATGTTGTTCACCAGAATAAAAATTTCAATCATCCCGCGTTCCCATACTCCCATTCTCCAGTGCCATTGTGAGAGCCCTAACAGGATGCCATTCAACAAAAAGAAGTCGCCGGTCATGATGATCCATTTGATCAACCGGTTCGATTGGTTATTACTCCTCATGTCAAACCATTAATTCAATTTGCCGGCAAAGTTACACATTATTTTTATAACTACCAAATAACTCGCCATATTTCTTAATATAAACAAAAATATTCCCGAAACGGACACGTTCCGGGAATATTCAGTTTATCTAATAAGAATCTGATAATCAGAAGAAGAGATAGCGGTTGTCAACGACGTTGGCCTTCTGGTAGAGCTCCTGCATGAAACGACCGGCAGCCTGCTGGGCACGCTGGCTGAGCTGACGCTCCATGGCCTTCTCATCGAAGTTGGCACCTTCACGCTGGGCCTTCTTGATGACACGGAAGAGGAAGGCACCGCCATTACCCTTGACGAGGGCCTTGCTGAAGTCACCCTGCTTGAGGGCTGCAACAGCACCAGCGAGGGCAGGCTCACTGGAACCGGTAGCCTGAACGAAGGCAGGAGCAGAGAAGGTGATCTGCTTCACAGAGTCGATGCGGGCACCCTTGGCCTTGGCTGCTGCGATGTCAGCAACACCAGCGAACTTAGCCTTGATCTGCTCGAACTTCTTGTCGCGGATGACCTCAGGCTTCACCAACTCCTGAACGTCGCTGAGTGAACGGTAACCGATGGGGTTGACCTTTGTCAGAGCCACCACGAGGAGGTTGTCGTTGCTGCCGCACTCGTAGAGGGGGCTGACCTCACCGACCTTGGCGTCGAAGATCCACTTCATGGCCTCACGGGTAGCACGAAGACCTACGACATTGTGCTCAGAGTTGAACATATCCTTGCGCTCCTCCACCTTGAAACCGAACTTCGCGGCATTCTTCTCGAGATCCTCGATGGTCTTGTTCTCACTGACGTACTGGCTGAACTTGTTGTAAGCGTCAGAGTAGGTAGCCTTGGAGAAGTCGATGGTGTGCTTGACGACAGCGACGTCGTACTTATCGACCATAGCCTTGCGGGCTGTGACCTGGAGCACGATGTTACCCTGAGAGAACTCGAGGTTCTTCACGTCGTTGACGGCCAGGGTGTTGATGCTGTTGAGGTAGTTCTTGGACTCCTCATCCATCGCGTTGGAGTTCTCATACATGGCAGAGGTGAGCCACTGCTTGTCGCCTGTCTGACCGTACTTCTGAGCAAGTTCCTCGAAGTTGGCACCGGCCTTGAGGGCGGTGTAGATGCTGTCGGCTGTCTTGCGGACCTCGTCGAGGGTGGCACCACCCACCTGGATCTGACGATACTCGATGGAGTCGGGCATCTGGACCTTGGAGAGGAGCTTCACGACATTGAGGGTATTGTCGGACTTGGTCTCGAAGACACTTGAAGTCTGACCAACGGACATAGAGTCGAGCTTGGCTGCGATGTCTGAGGGATAAGCCTTACGAGTGGCTGCAATGCCAGTGTAAGGGAACTGTGACTGGGCCTTGCGCACCACCTCAGCGGGGCTGGCACCACTCTGCAGCTTCTCAGAAGCCTCCTTCATGGTAGCCATAAGGGCCTGACGGTCAGCAGCAGAGGCAAGAACCTGATAGGCAACATACTTGATGTCGCGGGTCTCCACGGTCTGCTTGAACATCTCTTTCTGTGAGTCGTACTTGGCCTTGAGGTCTGACTCCGTCACCTGCACGTCGTTGTCGTTGACAGTGCTGTAAGCGATGGAGGCCAGCTCCACATCGCTCTCCTGTGTCTGACCCTCGAAAGCCATCTTGGCTGAAACAGGGTTGGAGATCAGGCTGTTGGCGATGAGGGCCTGGAACTTCTGGGCCAGGGTCTGCGTGCGCAGCTGCTTCTCGATGAACTGCCAGTACTGGTAGATCTTCTGGTAAGACTCTGCCAGCTGGGGGTTAGAAGAATTCTTCTTATAGTCTGCCAGGAACTTGGTGAGCATGGTGGCGTCGAAACGACCAGTCTGCTGGTTGACGAAGGGTGAACGCAGAAGCATGGGGTTGGTACCCTCCTTCATGATGTTCTGCATCTCCTCGTCGGTGACGGTGAGACCAATCTTACCAGCCTCACTGGCGACAATCTGCTCGTTGACGTATGAGCTCCAAACCTCGTCCTTGAGGCTGTTGAGCTGCTCCTCAGTGAGGTTGTCGACGTTCTGAGACATCTTGAGGACCTCCTGGTACTCGTCGACCAGGGACTGGAACTCCTGTACGTTGATTTTGTTACCTAACACTTCGCCTATCTGCTGACGCTGCTGGTTCTTGGTTGCTTCGCAAGAACGGAAGGCTTCTTCAGCAATGAAGGCGAAAAGGCCAAGGCCGATGATGATCACAAGGGCCACGCCTCTTTTTCTGATTTTTCCTAATGCTGCCATATTTAATTTAAATTATTAATTTACGATTTGCAATTTGGGGTGCAAAATTACGACTTTTCTTTGAAACGGCAAAATTTTATGAGTATTTTCTTCTATAAACCACAGATTTCGCAGATTATACAGATTATTATCAAGTTAATTTTAGTCTACGGATTTAAGGATTTGGGGATAGGGGATGAGAACCTGAAGGTTCGGATAATAAGGATCTAAGCGCAGCCTATCCCTCAAAATCCTGTGCAGAG
>JAEEGH010003550.1_pt1 | contig 40904 bp, 30 predicted proteins | sample 9134181 | NCBI WGS metagenome assembly JAEEGH01 (sample SAMN16246544, study PRJNA631951) | gut metagenome | biome: gut microbiome; feature: rumen; material: DP-attached | host: Bos | place: Iran: Karaj | collected 2018-10 | reverse complement strand
TTTGTGTGGATGACTTTATAGACTTCATGATGATACAGTCCAATGGTAATGCCAAAATTGAAAGTGGTGATATGGCTGAAGTACAGGTAAGAAGTTGGATGAAGGATACTTTATATCCGATTTTTAAAGATACGGAGCAAGAGCTTATTTTCGCAGGCTATACTTGGTATATAAAGAAAATCTCATAACAACTTTCCTTGCAGAATAGCTCTGATAGGATTAAGCTTTTAAGGGAATAATCCATGGGGAGAAAAGTGTTATGAGTAAGGGGAAAAAGTGGATAATAATATCGTCAGTGATGCTAGGAATCCTATGTGTACTGACGATTCTTTTTATGGTATTAAAGCAGGGAGAGACCGATATTAGGAAACTTCATAGATGGTGCAATGATGCAGGAATGTGGCTGGTTGTCATATGGCAGATTATGCTCATTATCATCTGCGCTATCATTTGGATCAAAGTATTAAAAGATGTAGCAAATCCCGGGAAGACCATTCTGCGGTGCGTTAGCCTTGGGGTCACATGTCTTGCAATTATTTTTTTGGCTGGAAGTTGGTTAAATCTGGTCTTTGATTACAACTATGGAAATGTGGTGCTTCAAAAAAGCAACCTGTACCTGATAAAAATTGAAGATGGCTATGGAGGATCAGACTATTCTGTATGGTCAAAGAGTAGCTTTTTTTACAGAAGGCTTGAACACGATATCGGAAATTCAGCGGACTCTGTAGCAGAAGGAATATTCTATTCATATGTTAATGGCTTTAAAGACAATACAGGAGTGGATATTACGGCTGCTACCGGAGATAATTCAGGTGAGATTTCCGAACAGATAAAGAAAGAGTACCAGTACTTAAATGATTTCATTGCAGTAACTGAAGACACATTTCCTGAAAGGTTTCAGAGAGGCCTCTACTGGGAAGAAAAAGCATGTACTGAGAACAGTATAGGAAGAGTTCAGGTTCCAATCATCGATGAAAATGGGATGCAGGATCTGACCTGGTTTTGCGAGAATATCTGTCAGTGGCTTGAGTCTTGCCTTGAAAAAGTTCCCTATGAGGACGCGCCCTGGTTATACAAAGAAATTGTTTTTGCTATGCCATCCATTTCTGATTCTTTCGATCCATCACCCTATTTAAGTGGTGGATATGATCATGATCCTTTGTACGAAGCTATATATGATTTTGTGGATAAAAAGCTGACGTCAGCAGATTATCCCAAGCATAAAGCCTATGGAATGCTTGAGTTTGTAGATGATGGAAGCGATGAATTTTTCCCGTCTGTTGAGCCTGAGTGCTCCTATACGACAAAAGATGGAGTGACTTACGGCATGCTTCTTGTGGACAGGGCAGGTGGCAGCAGCTATTACTCGCTGGTTGCTTACCAAAAGGGAGAAAAGACTCCTGTTATGGTCAATCGCGATCCGTATAATGGCTGCGGTGGTCAGGCAGAATGGATAGCATTCATCGATGATTCGAACCTTGGATTTTCCTGCCTGTCTTATAACGGCGGTGATGATGCGCTTCTTTACAGAACTGAAGACGGAGGTAAGTCTTTTACTCAGATAAATTATCCCTCTGCAAAGGTCAAACTTTCAGATGGAACAATTTACAATCCTTTTGTAATACCGGAAAAGATCTGGCTTGAAGAAGGCAGTTTATATATGCTTGCAGGTCAGAGCCCATGGTCAGGGGATTATTACAGTGAAGAACTTGGCAAACACCCGTCAGGACTGTATGTATCACATGATGATGGTATGAGCTTTGAATACGTTGGGGAGCAGTGAATACACAAATTTATAAACAAAAAATAAAGCCCTTGGTTAACGAGTGGTTAATCGATTATACAAAAGTCCATTTTATGGGCTTTTTCTAACTTCTTTAAGATTTCTTTATAATTTTAATCAAATGTTAAGCGGAAAACGACGTCAATCATTCCCTTTATGATGGGGGAAATGATTGACGTTTTTTTACAATAAGACTATCAGAGAAAATCATATCTTTAGAGATAGACTCTAAACTCGTACAGGAGAGGAGATGCCTATGGAACAAAGACATGATAAACAAACATTCATTGTTAAGATCTCTAACTGTCAGAACGGCACTTGGCAGGGCAGAGTCATCTGGGCCGATGAAAACAAGATGCAGCATTTCAGAAGCGCACTGGAACTGCTAAGGCTCATAGATGATGCAATCAAGGCTGTATCTGAATTACAGGTCAAAGAAGTGTCTGGAAAGTAAAGTCAAGAAAACGAACCCAAAATTTAGTAACCAAAAACAAACCAAAAACGAAAACTATTAACCGGCAACAAACGCCCAAACACAAAAGCAAATCTTTATGAGGGAGGAAATGCTTATGTTGAGAAAATGGAACCGATTTTTAACTATTCTTTTAGCATTCGCACTTGTGACAACCACTTTTAACAGTGATTTTGCAAGTGCCAGAGTTTATGCTGAAGGAGAAGAAGCTGAAGAATCCGTAGAGGAACAGGAAGAGTCTTCAGGTGAAGATGATTCCGAAGAAGAAGGTTCTGAAGAAGACAACTCTGAAGAAGAATCTCATGAAGATGGAAATGAAGAATCAGGCGACGATGCTCAGGAACAGAGTGAAGAGCAGAGTGAAGAACAAAGCAATGAGCCTGAAACTACAGATCCTATCGCTGAGAATGAAGAAGTAGCAGAAGCTACTGCAGAGATAGCTACGGAAGAACCGAAGGAAGAACCAAAAGAGGAGAAAAAAGAAGAAGTTCCTGCAGCAACTGAAACCACAGCTGCGGCTACAGAAAGCTCTTCTCTTTGGGAACCTATTCCTGAAAAAGCAGCAGTTGCAGCATCTTCGCTTGCTTCAGTAGAGGAAGAAGAGGAAGAAAAAGAAGAGAACCTTGTAACTGTAAAATACTATGTTACTGAAGGCGGAAGTATCTCAAGAGATGAAGAGACAGTTGATCTTAATGATGAGGAAGCAAAGTTTGAAGGATCAACAGCAACAGCTGACAGTGAAGAGTATGAGTTCAAGGGATGGAAAGATAGTGACGGCGCTATAGTTACAACAGATAACACTATAGTTCCTGAAAATATTGAGGAAGACACCAGCTTTACAGCAGTATTTGAAAAGATAGTAAAAGAAGAGAAAAAAGATGATATGCCGGCCAAGGATTTTACAGGAAGTGCCGGTGGCATGGATGTTTTTGTAAGCGCAGATGAAGGTGTGTTCCCTAAAGGAACCACGATGAAAGTAAGAGCTATATCTGATGCAGAAGCGCTTGATGCAGCTAAAGATGCTCTAGGAGAAAATGCAAAGTCTGCAAAGGGTGTTGATATTTCATTTTATGACGAAGATGGAAATGAAATCGAGCCCGCAGATTCAAAGTCAGTACGAGTATCAATTTCACTTTCTAAGGAACTTGAAGGCGAGTCATTTAGCGTAGTTCATAAGGATGATGAAGGAAATGCAGAAGAAATCGCACCAGCAAGTTCCGACGGTGCAGAATTTGATGCTGATTCTTTCTCTGTTTATGTTCTTGCGGGTGTTGAAACCGGCAATGAAAAGGCTGTTGCAACATATGTTTTCAAGGTTTACAACATTGAAACTGAGAACTGGGATGTTGTATCTGAGCAGAGAGTAAAAGACGGTGAGATCCTTAATAATCCGGGAATTCCGAATATTACGAAGGATCAGGTATTTAAAGGGTGGTTTACAGAAGACGGTGAAGTTTCTTTTGACGAAACAGAAGTATCTGTAACAGAGACAATTACAGTTAAAGCCAAAATAATTACAACCTATTACTCTACTCTTAGAGGTATTGGCGGAGTAGTTGAACAGACTCTTGAGAAAGAAGCAGAGAATGATGGAAGTGCATATGTAACACTTAATGTTTTAGTTACACCTGAACATGCTGAACAGGCCTTTAAGGGCTGGAAGAATTCTGAAGGTGAAGTATTCGCCTATGGAACACAGATTGATATTTCCAAACCAAAGAATAGTATCCTTAATGCGGAGATAATCAGTGCATACTGGATTAACTTTAACGAGAATGACGGCGGAACAGGTGGCGGTGCTTCTTTCACATCACCTATTTATGTAACCGAGGAAACTAATTATAAGGCAACTCAGCCTACTGCTCCTACAAGAAGCGGGTATGTATTCGGTGGATGGTACAAAGAAGCTGCATGCACAAATCTGTTTGACTGGAATACAACAATAACAGAAAATATCACACTTTATGCAAAGTGGACTCCGGGCAAGGCAAGTTTTACAGTGATCATATGGAAGCAGAAAGTTGACAGTCCTATTTCTGAGGGCAAGACATATGATTATGAAGACAGCAGAGTTATATCAAACTATAACGCGGGTGATACTATAACCGCCAGGATGCTTGGAAATGATCTTAGTAAGAGCTATACAGGATTTAAGCAAACACCGACCTGGGAAGTAGTAAATAAGAACAGTGAAGACGGGAATACAATTGTTGCTAAAGGAACAACTGTTGTAAATATTTATTACGACAGAGAAGTAGTTACATTGCATTTTAAAATAAGAAGTGGTGGTAATTGGGTTGATTATCCGGCTATATCTGAGATGAAAGGACTTTTCGGATCAACACTTGCTTCAAATGGGTATACGTGGCCGGCAGAGAGAGTGTGGCATAGAGATAGTATTAACGGAACACATACCACATTCCTGGATGCTTTCATTCCACCGACAGGGTATACAGGATATACTATTACTTATTATAGCAATGAGGATACATCAGGTAATTATGTGATTCAGCATATTAAACAGGACTTGGATGGTAATTATACAATTGTAGCAAATGAAACGCCATCATCTGGCGGAAATGCCACATTTAATTTTACAAATAAATATACCGGATTTGAAGTAGTCCAATATTCAACAAACGGAGTAAGCTGGACCAATACAAGCGCAGGACAATCGACCGGATACAGCAGAAATCTATACATTCGCTATATGAGAAAAAGCTATAAGTTCACTCTCGCACATACAATTTACGGTATTGATCCTGTGACAGGCGATCCGGTTGATGTTTCAGCAACATACCTTGAACCAAAATATACACTTTTATATGAAGCACCTATTGGAAATGCGAAGGAAAGCGTTGTTGCCGCAGCCGACGCACTTTCTGCACCTGAAGGCTATATGGCAAAGGCTGGATCTGGCGGCGGAGTAGGTATTTTTGCAGATCCTCAGGGAAATCAGGAAGTAGACTGGACAACTAAAATGCCTGCAAGTGATGACATAATATTATATGTAGTATGGGTAAAACAGCGTTTTACTGCTAAGCTTGACCTTAACGTTGATGGCGATAAGAATTACAACACAACCGGTGGATATTCACAGGTTCAGGTATTAAATGATCAGGCTACAGAGTTTAGACCATATTATGGCGCAATAATTGATAAAAACGCTATAATGAATAACTTTAATAGAGCGGGCTATGATCTCGTAGGATGGTTTGATAAAGAAACGGATCAGCCCTATGACTACGGACATGTTACCAGTGATGTTAATCTCTATGCTAAGTGGAGAAAGACAGGTACAGTTAAGATCAAATACGATGCAAACGGCGGAACCCTTATATCTGATGAACCTGATAGTTATCAGTATGCAGGAGATTCAACTGTAGTTGTAGCAGCGCCTCCAAAGACAAATCCTCCTAAGAAGACTTTCATAGGTTGGGAACTTCTTGATAAGAACGGAAATGCTACTAAGCTCCTTTATCCAAATAGTAGTTTCGTGATAGAGGATACGCTTATAGCAACAGATGCTGCTGGCAATTATGTGAAACTTAGAGCAAAATATGTTGATACAGGTTTATCTGAAGAGGAACTCAGAACAAGCTTTACATATCATCCAAATGGTGGAAATGGCAGTGCGGTTACAATTTCCACAACAGGAGATGACAATCATCCTCTTCACGTAAATGAAGCAGTTACAGCTTGGACATATGATGAGGCTGTCGCACACTTTACAAGAGAAGGATATAAGCTTCTTGGATGGAACACAGATCAGACACAGGCCAATGCTCAGGTAGTAAGCATAGGATTTGGCGCAGAGTACATAATTGCTGACAATGAGGACAATCCGGGCAATTCTTCTGCAAACATACTTTATGCAGTATGGAAACCTGAAATTGAAGTAGTAGTAACAATTAAAGGAAATACCAAGACTGAGAATTATAGCGGTACTGAATATGAAGTCAGTGGATTTGAAGTAACTGACATATCCTATATGGTTGGCGGTCAGCCATACAGTGGAAGCGGATTTACTCCTTCTGACGTAAAACTAAAAGAAGGTGTAGCAGCATATGCAAAAGGAACTGATGTAAATACATACAATATGGGATTAACACGAGACAGCTTTACTACAACCAATACTTCTTTTGATAAGGTATCATATGTAGTAACAGATGGATGGTTAAAGATTGATCCTATAGCTGTATCGGTAACAATTACAGGTAATAACAATACAGTTCCTTATGACGGAGAAGAGCATACAGTAACAGGTTACACAGCAGTAGCAGATAACCAGGCATTTGATGTAAACAGCATATCTTTTAGCGGTGAAGCAAGCGCAACACAAAAAGAAGTTGGCACAAACTATATGGGACTTGATGCATCACAGTTCTCAGCTGAAAGTGCTAACTACACGGTATCGTTCACAGTAATTGATGGTTATCAGGCAATTACTCCAAAGGATGTTACAGTAACTATCACAGGTCACTATAGTGTTGATGAGTTTGATGGCACTGAGCATGTAGTTACCGGCTATGATGTGGAAAGCAGTAGTCCTCTTTATACAGAAGATGATTTCACATTCTCGGGAACAGCTGAGGCAAAAAGAACTGATGAAGGCACAACATACATGGGACTTACAGAAGATCAGTTCAAAAATGCAAATAGTAACTTTGGAAATGTAACCTTTATAGTAACTGATGGATATCAGACGATTACACCGGTTGATGAAGTTGTTGTAACAATCACAGGTCACAAGAACGTTGCAGATTACGATGGAACTGAGCATACAGCGGAAGGATATGATTTTGATATAAGTAGCGACCTATATACAGTAAATGACTTTACATTTAAAGGTTCTGATACAGCAGCAAGGACTGATGCAGGAACAACTAATATGGGACTTGCAGCTGAACAGTTCGAGAATACAAACAGTAACTTCAAAAAAGTAACCTTTAATGTAACAGATGGTTATGTAACGGTTAATCCAATCAGTGTAACGGTTACTATTACAGGTAACAAAGAATCTTATGATTATGATGGTGAAGAGCATAGCGTAACAGGCTACGAAGTAGCGATAAGCAACCCTCTTTACAAAGAATCTGACTTCACATTTAAAGGTTCTGATACAGCAGCAAGGACTGATGCAGGAACAACTAATATGGGACTTGCAACTGAACAGTTCGAGAATACAAACAGTAACTTCAAAACAGTAACCTTTAATGTAACTGATGGATCTGTAACCATCAATCCTGTAAGTGTAACAGTGACCATCACAGGACATAAAGACTCTTATGACTACAACGGACAAGAGCAGAGCGTAACGGGATATGATGTGGCAACCAGTAATTCTCTGTACACTGCAAATGACTTCACATTCAGCGGAGATGCAACAGCAAAGAGAACTGAAGTTGGAACAACTGTCATGGGACTTGCCATAGATCAGTTCACCAATACAAATGCAAACTTCGAGAATGTAACATTTAATGTAACTGATGGTGAGATAACAATCAATCCTATAAGCGTAACAGTTACAATTGAAGGCCACAAGGGTTCTGAGGTTTACGATGGCGAAGCACACAAAGTAACAGGATATGATGTAAAGTCAATCAGCAATCCTCTTTACACAGCAAATGACTTTACATTTAGCGGAGATGCAACAGCAACCAGAACTGAAGTTGGAACAACTGTCATGGGACTTGCCATAGATCAGTTCACTAACACAAATACAAACTTCGATGTAACATTTGAAGTAACTGACGGAGAGATGGAGATCACTCCTGTAACAGATAAGGTAACGGTTACAATTACAGGTAACACATTAACAAAGCCTTATGACGGAAGTGGACATGAGGTAACAGGATACACATTTGCAAGTAACAACGCTCTTTATACACAGGACAGCATAGAATTTAAAGGAACTGACAAGGCAACCGGAACAGATGCTGATACTTACCAGATGGGACTTGCAATAGATCAGTTCTCAAATACAAGTAAAAACTTTACAAATGTAGAATTTGTAGTAAATGATGGATGGCTTAAAATCACTCCTATCACAGCAACAGTGACCATCACCGGTAATCACGATGCAGTGCCTTTCGACGGAGCAGAGCATGAAGTAAGCGGATTTGAGAGTATCACATACAGCACTCCACTCTACAAGAGAAGCGACTTTAGATTTGACGGAACAGCAGTTGCTAAAAGAACTGAAGCCGGCACAACATATATGGAACTTAAACCAGAGATGTTTGTTAACCTGAATACTAAAAACTTTGAAACTGTAGAGTTTGAGATTGTTGATGGTTATATCACGATTGTTCCTGCTGGAGAGGTTGTAGTAACAGTTACAGGTAACCATGGCACCTTTGACTATGACGGAACTGAGCATGAAGTAACCGGATATACATTTACATCAAGCGATCCTCTTTACACAGAAAAAGATTTCACTTTCAAAGGAAATGACAGTGTAACAAGGATTGATGCAGGAACTGAATACATGGGACTTACAGAAGAAGATTTCACTAACATAAGTGAGAACTTTGAGAAAGTAACCTTTGTAGTAACAGACGGATACATTACTATAAATCCAATAGCAGTAACAGTAACGATCACAGGAAATAACAACACTTACGTATATAACGGAAGTGCACAGACTGTAGAAGGATATGAAGCAAAAGCTGATAAGGAGCTTTACAATGTAGACAGTGTGATCTACAAGGGACAAGCCATAGCTCAGCGAACAGACGTTGGAACAACTCCAATGAACCTGGCTGCCGGATTATTCGAAAACACAGATACTAACTTCAAAGATGTTACATTCGTAATTGAAAAAGATGGATTCGTTACAATAACTCCTCTGGAAGTAGTAATTACTGTAACAGGTAATACCAAGGAAGAGACCTACGACGGAAAAGAGAAGGAGGTAACAGGTTACACAGCTAAAGCTGATAACGATCTGTACCAGCTTTCAAAGGTTAATATGACCGGCCAGGCACTTGCTAAAGGAACACTTGTTGGAACATACAACATGGGACTTAAGGCAGAGCAGTTCACAAATACTGATGAAAACTTTAAGGCAACCTTTGAAATAGTAGATGGTTATCTGACAATCAAAGGCAGAGGTGAAGGCGAGAAATTCCTTGTAACACTTATTACCGATGATGTTGAAAGACCATACACAGGCCAGGTTTACAGTGGATTCGGATATCACGCAGAAGGCGGCAAGAGTGTAAACGCAGCGGCAGCAGCTCTTAACAGAGTAGTAGATTTCATAAGCGGAATTATTACACCAATATCAGCAGGAGCAGCAGATGGAACTTCTTCAGACCCTGATATCACGATCGATGGAGTAACATACAAAGTAACCGGACTTTCAGTAGATGTAGCAGAAAGAGATGCAGGCAAGTATCCACTTACAATCAGCGGCGATATGGTAATTCTTGATGAAGCCGGAAATGATGTAACAGATCAGTTTGCAGAAGCTACAAAGAAGGAAGGAACTCTTACTATCACTCCAATGCCTATCACAGTAACATCAGGAAGCTCAAGCAAGACTTATGATGGAACAGCTCTTACAAACAGTGAGATCACAACAGACAGAGCATGGGGCGAAGGCGACGCAGTTGGATACAATATTACAGGAAGACAGATAGAGGTTGGTGAAAGCGATAATACATTCGATGTTATCGGAGCAGGTAATACAAACCTTGAAAAGAACTACATAGTAACTAAGGTTTACGGAAAACTTACAGTAAGTGATGCTGTAGTTCCTCCGACACCTACACCAACACCTACACCTACACCAACTCCAGATCCAACACCGGATCCAACACCTACACCTATCGATGACACACCTACTCCAACAGCACCTGCACCAGCACCTGTAGCTCCTACACCGGCACCATTACTTACAGGAACACCTGATCCTGCAGTACTTGGAGCACAGAGAGCAGCCAACCAGGCAGCAGTTCTCGGAGCAAGAAGAGCAAAGACAGAAGATTCTACAAACGATGCAGCAAGACTCTTTGCAATAATCATCGCGGCAGCAGTTGCTATAACACTTATGGCTACCAAGAGACGCAAAGAAGAGGAGTAATACTTAAAAGCCTCAAAGGAGTAAATCACTATAATAGTTAAATGATAAAGGAGCTATCGATCAGACAGTTGGTCGGTAGCTCTTTTACCATTGTGGACAAAATACAGATATTTTTAATAACGATTAAATATATACTTAATAATATGTTAAGAATTGTGAGTTATCCTAAAGAGTAGAAAAATAAATATATCTATTATATTGAAGAAACAGGAGGTATCTCATGAGCTCAAAAAAAGGGAAGGCAGCCGGACAGACACCAAAGGCTATAAGCACTAAACTTTCAGTGCTGTTTGTGGCAATGCTTGTTGTTACAATTCTTGTGTCTGAGGCTATTACATTTTCTCTTGGCTATTCCATGATCAAGAAACTGATTTACAGTTCACTTCAGAACGAAGTATCAGTAGATGCCAGCAGCATTAACAGAGAACTTAACTCTACATTCTACTATTTGAATGGTGTTGCTGATGCTATTGAGCAGAACGAATTTGCTACAAATGAGGATCTTATGCAGTATCTTACAGGAACGGTTGGAAGATATGATCTGATCCCAACAGGAGCATACGTAATGCTTAATGACAAGACATTTCTCTATGCGGCTGATCCTACCTATAAGATTGAAGATTGTACCGATAATGTTATGTATAAAGCAGCGATGCAGTATACTAACAGCTGGTTTTACTATTATGATGTACCTTATTTTGATAAGGTTACCGGTGCTCTTTGCGCGTCTGTAATAAGGCATGTTCATCTTAAGGATGGACGTGAGGGAGCTTTTGCGGCAGATCTGTTTTTGTCTTTTTCCCAGGAAGCACTCAATAGCGTCAAGGTCTATGATACGGGCGGAGCCATGATGGTAACCAGCCAGGGATTGATCCTTACATATAGGGATAATCCTGAAGTTTGTGGAACTCTTATCGCCGATAATGCTGATAATAAGTTCCTGACTGCGATTGGAAAATATGTAGCTGAGGAATCAGGAAAAGAAACTCATGAAGTTGTAAGTACCAAGATAGGCGGAGAAAAATATTATCTTGTAAGTGCCGATGTAAGTGGTACAGACTGGTATGTAATTCTTTATGCTAAGCAAAGCGAAGTTTTGGCAACACTATTCAAACTTGTTATAATCCTGATACTTGTTGCAATAATAGCAGTTGTAGCAGTAATCGTTATAATGAACATTGTTCTCAGGAAACTTATTAAGAATCCTGTTACGAGTCTTACTGATAATATTGAGAAGATATCAGGCGGTGACTTTACAGTCAACATATCATCAAATGGTGATGATGAAATTGCATATATGAACAATGCAATGGGTGACTTTGTAAATGGCATGAGATCATCTCTTAGCGAGATCATGGATGTATCCGGAAGGCTTATGGGAGATGCCCAGACTTCCAAGAGCACTGCTGAAGACCTTGAAGATGCAGCTAATGAGCAGTCTTCGAGCATGTCACAGGTTCGTGAGAATATCGACAATATGGCAAAGGCAGTTAACGAAGTTGCTGAGAATGCTACCGTTCTTGCTCAGACAGTTGCAAACGTAACTGAGCAGGAGCAGCAGATCGAAGAGACCATGAATGAGCTTGTTTCAAAGGCAGATTCCGGTCAGCATGAGATGGCAAGCGTTGCCAACGGAATGAATGACATTGTTGAGTCCATGAAAGACATGGCTGATGCGGTTTCAAGCGTAGATGAAGCTGCTGATAAGATCAATCAGATTGTAGATCTCATCAATTCTATTTCTTCACAGACAAACCTTCTGTCACTTAATGCCAGCATTGAGGCTGCAAGGGCAGGAGAAGCAGGAAAAGGCTTTGCGGTTGTTGCCCAGGAAATTGGCCAGCTTGCACAGAACTCTGCAGATGCTACAAAGCAGATCGCAGATATTATTAAAGATATGTCTGGAAGAGTTCAGCAGCTTTCTGAGAAATCAGAGACCAATACACAGCTTATCAATAACAGTGCAGAATCTGTAAATACAGCTGCAACTACATTTAAGGAGATCACTCAGCAGTTGTCGGATGCCAACGTTACACTTTCTGCAATGGCAGAACATATGGAGAAGGTTAACGATGTTGCAACCAATATGGCTTCCGTATCTGAGGAGCAGTCAGCATCTACTCAGGAAATCGCTGAGAATGTTGAAAAAGTAACAGAGGCTGCCAAGGGAGTAGCTACATCTTCAGAGCTTGTTGCAAGTGCAGCATCGTCAGTTTCTGAGGCTGTTGATACGATCAACGGAAACCTTGAGAGATTTACAATTCAATAAAAATAAAAATAATTGACTTTGAAAATGCTTTGAGGGCAGTGTTCCTCAAAGCATTTTTTTGTCTTATTTTTACAATAATGATAGTTTATTTGACTTGGAGCAAAAAAGCTTATAGAGTTAAAGTGAGGTAGTTTATTTTATCAGGGGGTTTTTATTCTATGAGTGAAGCAAAACAGATGCTATTTGCAAGAAATGTGATATGTATTTGCATTGAAAAAAAGGAAAGCGGAGATTATATTGGTTTATTGTGGCACCAATATTCTGATGAGCCCATTGAGTTTAACGGAGTTAGCGACATGCTGATGCTCATGGATGATCTTTATGATGAGTGGGATTTTCCCCAGAGGAGCCTTGAAAAAAGAGAATTCAATAAGACCAGGGACCATGAAGAGATGAATGGTGATCCTGACAACCTTGTGATCGATAAGGTTCAGGCAGCATCGGGAGTTAAGAATGTCCAGAATAAGAGGGGGAGCCTGGGGACATTTTTTGTTCAGGTTAAATTCAGACAGAATGCTACATGGCAGGGAACTGTGATCCATGAAGAGTCCAACAAGAAGTTTGATTTTACCAGTGCTATGGGACTTGTTGAAATTATTGATAAGGCTATGAGTAGTAATTGAAGGATTAGTAATGAAAAAGTTTAAGAAAATTGCGAAATGGGTCGTATTAGCTATTGTCGCCGTGATCATCGTTGCAGCGATAGGCTTCAAGATTTATACCCAGGGTTATTATAAAGCTGATATGGAGACCATAACTGCTATCGAGACCAGGCTTGAAGCAAACGTGAATTCGTACTCGGATGAGAACGGAACAGTATTTATCCCGGAGACATCCGTGCCCAAGGCAGTCATAGTTTTTTATCCCGGAGGCAAAGTAGAATACAGGGCATATAGCGGCCTTATGTATGAGATAGCAAGCCGTGGGTATATCTGCATTTTGCCGAGAATGCCGGAGAACCTTGCTTTTTTGAGGATAAATGCTGTGGAAAAGATCACTGCCAAATATGCGGCTGATGTGGATTCGGTAAAAAATCTTGACTGGTACATTGCAGGGCATTCATTAGGCGGAGTTGCAGCATCTTTGTATCTTGAAGATAAAACAGATGAGTATGCTGGTATTATCCTTTGCGCGTCATATCCCAATGCGGATTTTTCTGATAAAGATATAAGGCTTTTGTCCATCTACGGTGCAGAGGACAAAGTTATAAAGGCTGATGCTTACGAGAACAGCAAGGCATATTGGCCTAAGGATTCCGAAGAATATATCATTGAAGGTGGAATCCACTCATATTTTGGATGTTATGGGATTCAGAACGGGGACGGAACTCCCAAGATATCTAACACAGAGCAGATTGCTGAAACCGCAGATATGATAGCCTCTTGGATAGAAGGCTGAAAATAAGAATATATTAGGAGAAGAGTATGGATTTTACAATTGTAGAAGTATTTAACAGAAGCGTGACTATAGAGCTTGTTTCCGATTCTATTTTTAAGCAGGAAAAGAGCTTTGAAGTACTCATAGATGGTGAGAAGGCGCTTGAGTCTGACAGAAATGTGGTTTCAGTTTCAGGTCTTTTACCTGACAGAGAATATAAGATCGCTGTTGTATTTGATGGCGAGAAGGTTGAAAAGAGCTTTACAACAAAACATGAGTCAGTATTACTTGATGTCACAAAGTTTGGCGCAAAGGGAGATGGAAAGACTGTAGATACAGCGGCACTTCAGGCAGCTATATGCTCATGTCCTGTAGATGGAACTGTTTATCTTCCAAAGGGTACATATTTGACAACAGCTCTTTTCCTCAAGAGCAACATGACCTTCTGGCTTGGCGAGGGCGCTGTTCTTTTGGGAGATACTGACAGAGAGCATTATCCTATTCTTCCCGGAATGACATTTACTACAGATGAAAAAGATGAATACAATCTTTCAAGCTGGGAGGGCAATCCGCTTACTAGCTTCGCGTCCCTTATTACAGCAATTGACGCGGAGAATCTTGATATCATTGGTCCCGGCGTACTTGATGGAAATGCTCAGAATTCAGACTGGTGGGTTAATCCTAAGATAAAAAGAGGTGCATGGAGACCAAACACTCTTTATCTTTGCAGATGTAAGAATGTGAGAGTTCAGAACATTACAGTTCAGAATTCACCTTCATGGACAGTTCACCCATATTATTGCGATGATATTTCATTTTTGAATCTCTATATCCATAATCCATCAGATTCACCTAATACTGACGGCCTTGACCCAGAGAGCTGCAACAACACACTTGTTCTTGGAACAGTTATCTCTGTTGGTGATGACTGCATGGCGATCAAGAGCGGTAAGTATTACATGAGCCTTGAGCATCATAAAGAGACAGATAATTGCATTATCAGAAACTGCAAATTTGAAAGAGGACATGGCAGTGTGACAGTGGGCTCCGAGGCAGCAGGCGGTGTTAAGAATGTTCGCGTTTCACAGTGTATATTTGACGGAACAGACAGAGGACTTCGCATAAAGACCAGAAGAGGCCGCGGTGAGAGATCAGTTCTTGATGACATTCTTTTTGAAAATATTGATATGAATGGTGTACATATGCCATTTACTGTAAACATGTTCTATTTCTGCGATCCTGATGGACACAGCGATTATGTTCAGAATCAGAATCCGGCACCGGTTGATGAAATGACACCTGTGATCGGTTCTATCACCGGCAGAAATATCAAGTGCGAAGGCGTTTCTGCATGTGTACTCTGCGCAGTTGGACTTCCTGAGAGACCTATTGGCGAGCTTAGATTTGAGAACATCACAGCTTCATTCCTTCCTGAATCAGAGCGTGTTCCTGAGCGCCCTGTAATGATGGACAACTTTGACGAGATGAGCGGCAGAAGCGTTTATGCCAAGAATGTTAAGTCACTGGTATTAAAAAATGTTGCTATCAGCGGAAGTGTTGACAAAGAGCCTGAATTTTATGGCGTTGAGAACAGTGACCTTGATAATGTGAAGTATGAGTAAGCTTTGAAATATTTGCTGTTATTTGGAGCTTGTGTTATATGAAACGAATAAATTGGAAAGTACCTGCAACTGCTTTATTAGCTTTGATCACTTTAGTTGGATGCGGGAAGACTGAGATAAGTGAAGATACTGCTTCTTCAGAAAATGAAGCTTTGGCTCCTGCTTCTGCTGCTATTGCGGAATCAGGAGCTGTAGCGGCAGAGACTGCATCAGATAATTATGAGTCATCTGCAGTGGCAGAAACTTTATCAGATAATAGTGATTCGTCTGTAGGGGCAGAAACAACGACAGAAAGATATGATGTAGTTTCTGCAGATGAAGATTCATCGAAGGCTTTAATTGATGAATACGGAATCTATGACAGCAAGGATGAAGTAGCTCTTTATATTGTGACTTACGATAAACTTCCATCCAATTACATTACCAAGAAAGAGGCCAAAAAGCTTGGTTGGAGCGGTGGCTCTTTAGAAAGCTATGCACCTGGAAAGTGCATAGGTGGAGACTATTTTGGAAACTATGAAGGAAATCTTCCAGAAGATGCACAGTACCACGAGTGCGATATAGACACCCTTGGTAAAAAGAGTCGTGGGGCTAAACGCATAGTTTATTCTGATGACGGATATATTTATTACACAGAAGATCACTACGAGACGTTTGAACTTTTGTATGAGCCATGAGATGCATGTGTTTTGCAGCTTTTGAACTGAGTGACATTAGTGTGTGTTTGCGGCATCTGTTAGATTAAATGTTGAGAAATATTCGGCTGATAAATTATGAGGTTTTGTTATGGAAAAGGTCTTCTATATTGATTTATCCGGAATAGAAAGCAAAGAAGAATTCCATAAGGTGTTAGAAAGAGAGCTGCCTCTTCCTGAATATTACGGAGGAAATCTTGATGCATTGTATGATGTGCTGACAGATGTTTCCGATGAATGGAACATTATTTTTTATAATTCTTCAGATCTTAAGCTGGGTATGGAGAAATATTTCAGTAGCTTTGAAAAGCTTTGCAGGAATGTGACCAAAGAAAACGAATGCGTAAGAATACGCATATATCCTTAAAAATGCCTGAGATTAAATACCTATTAAACGCGGATAATATATAAAGTAAACAGAATTACCTCTGCAAGAAGTTTTTTGTTTGACTTTGCACGCTAAGTCTCGTAAACTAAATACAGTTAATTGGTAAGAGGGAGTAGCTGGCCGATGTTTTGTTGGCAGCCAGATCCGTCAGGACGATGCGAGAGCATCCGAATCTGGCATAAGGTTACATTTTCGCGTAGCGATTTGAACTGACAGCAAGACTTTTATCATAGCTGCTTGCTATGGTAAAGGTCTATTTTTATGTCTGCCGGCAAGGCCTTTACAGCTATTTTTTGTTATCAATGAAGGGAGATTATTATGAAAACACTAGCTATTATTCTTTTTATTCTCATGTATGTTCTTTTAATAATATTTAAAAAGCATCGTGCGAAGATTGCAATTGCAACTGCAATTATCTTTGTAGTAACAGGAATTCTTCCTTATACTCAGGTATTTGCTGCGATTGACTGGAACATTCTTCTTATGCTATTTGGTACTATGGTAATCGTTGATTACTTCATAGAGTCCAAAATGCCTAATCTTATTGCAGATAAACTTCTTGATCTTGCCCCTAATGTAATGTGGGTAACAATACTGATGTCACTGTTCGCAGGCATTATATCTGCATTTATCGACAACGTGGCAACACTTTTGATGGTTGCTCCTGTTGGACTTGCTATTTGTAAGAAACTTAAGATATCACCGGTTCCGATGATCATCTGTATTGCGGTTTCATCAAACCTTCAGGGAGCTGCAACACTTGTAGGTGATACAACATCTATCATGCTTGCAGGCGCTGCTAAGATGGACTTCAATGACTTCTTCTGGATGCAGGGAAAACCTGGTATCTTTTTTGCAGTTGAGCTTGGCGCTCTTGCAACTGTACCTATCATGATGATTCTTTTCCGCAAGGATAAAGAGCCTGTTCATTCAGACGAGCACACAGTTGTAACAGATTATATCCCAACAATTACAATGCTTGGACACGTTATTTTCCTTGTTATTGCTTCATTCTTCCCTAACAAGCCTGAGCTTACAAACGGTATCATCTGTATGGTATGGGGAATCATAAACATTGTCTGGGAGATCATTGTTTCAAAGGGAACAGATAGTATGTGGCATTCTCTTAAGGCTATCGACTATGACACAATGCTTCTTCTTGCAGGTCTTTTCTGTGTAATCGCTGGTATTACAAATGTAGGCCTTATCGATGATCTGGCTCACATCATTGCCGGCGCAGGAAAGGATAACGTATTCCTTTTGTATACTCTTATAGTATTCGGATCAGTAGCAATCTCTGCATTTATTGATAACATCCCATACGTAGCAACAATGCTTCCAGTACTTGCTAGCCTTGCCGGAGTAATGTCAGTTAATCCGCTTCTTTTATACTTTGGACTTCTCATTGGTGCTACACTTGGCGGAAACCTTACTCCAATCGGCGCTTCTGCAAACATCGCAGGTGTTGGAATGCTCCGTAAAGAGGGCTATGAAGTTTCTTTTGGTGACTTCATGAGAATCGGTGTACCATTCACACTTACAGATGTAGTTGTTGGCTATCTGTTCATCTGGATCGTATACGCGTAAAACAATAAAGACACAGAAATAATACGCCTTGTTTTCTTTCATGATTATTTATGAGAGAAAACATGGCTTTTTTTATGACAATATAATCAATATGTTAGCAAGTAATTGTCTTGTGTTTTGCATGTGTTATCATTTATAATGTAAGCACTTACATATTGAGTTTATAAAGAAATGGAGATTCTTATGACAAGAGAAGAAACCTTTGAGATGCTCAATGAATATGTGGATTATCTTCTTGAGAAATCCGATGCTGAGCATCCATATTGGAACATTGAAAATGTCCTTAGTGGAAAGCCAAATAAGTGGAACTACATTGATGGATGTATGATCACAGCTGTTTTATCACTTTACGAGCAGACTTCAAACAAGAAATACCTTGATTTTGCTGATAAATTTGTTGGCTGGTTTGTGCAGGAAGATGGTCAGATCAAGACTTACAGCACAGAAGAGTACAATCTTGATAATATCAATCCATCAAAGAATCTCTTTAAACTATACGAGCTTACAGGAAAAGAAAAATACAGAAAAGCTATGGATACTGTAAGAGCGCAGCTTGATACAATGCCAAGGACCAAAGCAGGAAACTTCTGGCACAAAAATATCTATCCTTATCAGGTATGGCTTGATGGAATGTATATGGCACAGCCTTTCTACATGGAGTATGAGAAACGTTTCAACAAAATGCAGGGCTGCCTTGATTCTTTCAAGCAGTTTAAAAATGTTGAAGCACTTATGAAGGATGAAAAGACAGGACTCTATTATCATGGATATGATGAGAGCAGAGAAATGTACTGGGCTGATAAGGAAACAGGATGCAGTCCTAACTTCTGGCTCCGTGCTCTTGGATGGTTCACAGTAGCTTTAGTTGATACAGCAGAAGTAATAGATGAGTCTATGTACTACGAGAAGCGTTACCTTCAGACAATGCTCAAGAACCTGGCTGACAGCCTTATTCCTTTCCAGGATGAAAGCGGAATGTTCTATCAGGTTGTAGATAAGGTAGACGATGAGAGAAATTATCTTGAGACTTCAGGAACAGCACTTATTGCCTATGGACTTTTGAAGGGCGTGAGACTTGGATATTTGCCTGAACGTTTCAAAGATGTTGCTATCAAGGCTTTTGATGGAATTGTTAACAAGTATCTTTCTCGTAACGAAGATGGTTCACCAAGACTTGGCGGAATCTGTCTTGTAGCAGGACTTGGCGGAGCACAGCACAGAGATGGCTCACTTGAGTATTATTTCTCAGAGCCTGTTGTTGAAAATGAAGCAAAAGGTGTGGCACCACTCATTCTTGCATACACAGAGCTTCTTCGTTTGAACTAATCTAATACATCAATTTGTTTATATGCGGCACACCCTTATGGGTGTGCTGTTTTTTTAGTATGATCTGAAATTTCTAAACGGAAGGATGTCACTTGTGACATTCTTTTTTTCTATATCAAATTTATAATTGTGTGGTATACTGTTCTGATGAAATTATTATGAATTGAGAGGTATTTGAAATGGCAGATATTACAAATAAAATGCTTGATTTTATAGATGCTTCACCGACTTGTTTTCATGTTGTTGATAACCTGAAAAAAGAGCTTGTAAAAAACGGTTATGTAGAACTTTCTGAGAAGGAAGAGTGGAAGCTTAAGGCAAAGGGAAAATACTTTGTTACAAGAAATGATTCTTCTATTATTTCATTCAGAATTCCTAAGAAGGATTTCAAGGGCTTTTATATGATCGCAAGCCACAGTGATTCTCCTTCCTTTAAGATAAAAGAGAATCCTGAGATGGAAGCAGCAGGAGCATACGTTAAGCTCAACGTTGAAAGATACGGTGGAATGCTCTGTGCACCATGGTTTGACAGACCACTTTCTGTTGCAGGAAGAGTGTTTGTAAAGGGTAAAAAAGGAATTGAGAGCAGGCTCGTTAATGTTGACAGAGATCTTGTTATGCTTCCTTCACTTGCTATACACATGAACCGTGAGGCTAATGATGGTTACAAGTACAATGCGCAGACAGATATGCTTCCAATCTTTGGAGATGAGGCTTCAAAGGACAGCTTTTTTGATGTTATTGCAAAGAGCGCAGGGGTAAAGAAAGAAGACATCTTAAGTCACGATCTTTTCCTGTACAACAGGGTTAAATGGACAACCTGGGGAGCAAACAACGAGTACATTTCATGCTCAAGACTTGATGACCAGGAATGTGTTTACAGCTCTTTTGACGGATTCCTGAAGGGAAAAGAAAAAGAGAACGTACCGGTTCACTGTGTATTTGACAACGAGGAAGTTGGAAGCGGAACCAAGCAGGGCGCAGCTTCAACATTCTTAAAGGCTACACTTGTAAGGATCAATGAGTGCCTTGGAAGAACTACAGAGCAGTACTACACAGCACTTGCAAACAGCTTTATGGTCTCTGCTGATAACGCACATGCGGTTCATCCTAATCATATTGAGAAGGCTGATCCTGTGAACAGACCTGTAATGAACAAGGGTATTGTTATCAAATATAATGCTAACCAGAAATATACTACAGATGCTTTCTCTGCTGCATTCTTCAAGAATGTCTGCGAAAAAGCAAAGGTTCCTTATCAGACATTTACAAATCGTTCAGATACTGTTGGGGGCTCAACACTGGGTAATATTTCTACAACTCAGGTTGCAGTAGATACAGTGGACATAGGACTTGCACAGCTTGCTATGCACTCACCTTATGAGTCAGCAGGTGCCAAGGATCCTGAGTACCTTGCAAAGGCATCAAAAGAATTTTATTCATTATGATAAAGTATAGAGGAGATAGGTTTTAATGGGATTATTTGATTTATTTGGTGGGAAAAAGAACGGGGCTGATGATGAAGCTTCCAAGGAACAGGAGCTTTTATCCAGTAAGGAAAAAGAAATAGAGGCAGCCAGAAAGGCTCACGCTGAGCTGACTTGGCCTACTATTCCAAGACTCAACCCTGTAAATATAAAGGATGCTGAGACTCATGAGATGGAGGAAACAGTATCTCCTGAGAGAAAGAGCGAGGTTGGACAGCTTATTTATGAGCCTGATATCTCAATTGATGCTCTGGTTGATCTTTCAGGGCAGGAATTGTTATTTCTTTTGACAGCTATGGAAGTCTTTAATAAGACAGCGCCTTTACCTGATTTTGAAAAGAATCACAGAAAGGTTTACAACGAGATTCTTGGAAGACTTCGCGATTCAAAAGAGCTGTACGTTCTTTACGATACATCTACAGGCTATCCTTTCATCGACCATGGATTTGCCAATGTTTATTTTGAGGAAGAACTTGCTGAAAAAGCAAGAGGCATGTTTGAAGGCCAGTACAGAAAGCTGGTTGTCAGAAAAGTAAAGGTAGAAAATGAAGAAGCACCTGCAAGTGTAAGACGCGGATTCTTTGATTATCTCTACTACATTGGTATTGAGAATCTTATTGTGGATAATGGCGCTTACAGAGCAAGATTTAAGAGAAATGAGATAGTTGTTTCTCCTATGGACTGGAACAGCGAAAAGAAGGATGCTTCACCTGTTAATCCAGAGCTCAATTTTGCTATGATCGACTTCCTTGAGGAACTTCGCTGGCCTGTACAATACGAGAAAAGAGCTGATGTATTAAAGGCAAAAGAAGTGAGAATGCTTTCACTTATCAGAAATGCTAATTACATCATTCCTATGCAGCATGAAGGCCCTGCAGAAGTCATGGAAGATGGCAGGATCAGGATGGGTAAGGACACTAAGCTCAAATTCCTTGTTATGAAGACCAAGGATGATAAGCAGTTCCTTCCTGTTTATACTGATGCCATTGAGTTTAGCAAAAAGCTCACTGGAACAGAATGGAATGCAGCAGTGTTCAAATATCAGGATATCCTTAAGTTTGTACAGGACAAGGAAGGAATAAGGATCAATCCAAACGGACAGGGCATTGTCCTTCCAAAAGACAGAATGATGGCTATCGAGATTGCAGCACAGCAGGCAGCTATCATGAGAGGCAAGGCCGGCGTTAAGCCTCAGCAGACAGGGGCTGCCGCTTCAATGAGCGAAGATGCAGCAGTTCAGGCAGCACTTAATCAGGCAATGGCCAAGATGAACGAAAAAAGAAATACAGAAGATTTTAAAGAGTCTGAAGAACAATAATAAGCTTGTTAATAAACGGATAATAGTCTAAAATAGTAGTATAGTAGGCTATTGTCCGTTTCCTTTTTTATAAGGAGTGGTGTGATGTTAGACAGACTTATGGGTGCATTTATGGTTGAGAGAGGACTGATGACAAAGAATCAGCTCGATCAGGTCATTAAAGCACAGGAATCTAATAGAGCTAAACTTGGTGTGGTAGCGGTATCTGAAAAACTGATGACGATTGCTCAGGCTGAGCAGGTCAATGCACTTCAGGCTTCAATGGATATGCGTTTTGGAGATATTGCTGTAGAAAAGGGGTATCTTACAGATGCACAGGTTGAGCGTCTTCTAAAGCTCCAGGGAAATAGTTACATGGCTTTTGTGCAGGCCGTGGTTGACCTTGGAATTCTCCCAATGGAGAAAATATCTGAAATTGAAAGAGAATATGAAACATACGTCGGTGCTACTTCCATAGATATGGTTGAGCTTAAGACAGGTAATATCGATAGTATTGTCCCACTTTTCTTGCATACAGGAAATGAAACCTATAAGGGTATTTTTGCCATGGCCATTAAAGCGCTGTACAGACTTGTTGATACCCACGTTTATATAGGGAAAACATATACTGTTGATTCCGTTAGAGAGGAAGTAATTGGATATCAGCATTTTCACGGGGATATAAGCGGGGCGCTTGCTATTTCCGGGAAATATGACAGTATAAAGAGAATGGCAATAGCTTATACCAAGGAAGAATTTATAGAAACCAGGGAAGATGCACTTGATGCAATCTGTGAGCTAATAAACTGCATCAACGGTTTGTACGCCACGGAGGAGAGCAAAAAAGAGGTAAGGATTGAACTGAATCCACCGGATTTTTCTGTGGCTTTTCAGGGTATAGACTATGAAGGTATTGTAGTAATGCCGGTTTATATCAGCGGCGGCGAGATAAAGTTAACTGTCAGGATTGTTTGATCATAAACTTAAGCTTTGGAGGCGAATTAAATGAAAAGTGTTTTGATAGTAGATGACTCAAGAACTTCCAGAAGATTTTTATCAGATATACTTGAAAGAGCTGGATATAAGATAGTTGGTGAAGCAATTAATGGTCAGGAGGGCTTTGATCAGTATGTTAAGCTTCGTCCGGATATTGTGACTATGGATATAACAATGCCTGTTATGGACGGCATTGATGCCCTTAAACTTATAAAAAGAAATAACCCTGATGCGAAAGTTGTAATGATAACCGCCGCAGGGCAAAAAGAAAAAATGATGGAAGCACTGAAAATAGGTGCAGTTGAGTTTGTTTCCAAACCTTTTATCGAAGAAGCTGTTTTGGATGCACTTAAACGCTGCTGACATTATGAACTTGCAGAGCATATAAAGGCGCTGAAATGCGTTTTTATATGCTTTTTTCATGTGAGGATGTAATATATAATGTAACCATGTTTTTGAAAGGGTTTTGTATATGAACAGAAAAGTATTGATAACAGGTGCTTCAAGAGGAATTGGCAGAGAGATCGCTATTTCTTTTGCCAGTAAAAAAGATGAGCTGTTTCTGACCTGCATAAACAGCATAGATGAGCTTAAAAGCCTTGGGGATGAGCTCACAGAGAAGTACGGCGCCACCTGCCACGTATTTAAATGCGATGTGGGAAGCTATGAAGAGGTAAAAGAGCTCTTTTCACAGATAAAAGATATTGATATAGTGGTAAATAACGCCGGGGTTGCATGGATAGGTCTTTTGACAGATATGGAGAAAGAGGATTGGAAGAGACTTATGGAGACCAATCTGGATGGGCTGTTTAATACTTCCAAATTTGCTGTGCCCCTTATGGTAAAAAAACATATGGGCAGGATCATCAATATCACGTCGGTATGGGGAAGTGTTGGGGCATCATGTGAAGTGGCTTATTCTGCTTCTAAGGGCGGAGTGAATTCTTTTACCAAAGCCCTTGCAAAAGAGCTTGCGCCCAGCAATATACAGGTTAATGCCATATCCTGCGGCGTGATCGATACAGATATGAACAGAAGGCATCTTACAAGTGAAGATCTTGAAGAACTTGAAAATGAGATCCCTATGGGAAGAATGGGACAGGCAAGGGAGGTTGCAGAGCTTGCTTTAATGGTTTCTGAGGCACCTTCTTATATGACCGGACAGATAATAACGATTGATGGCGGATGGATTTAAAAAAAGTACTTTACAAAAAAGAAAATGGTGTTACAATTAAATTGCACACAATTAAATGTATTTATGAATAGGAGGTATTCTATGTACGATTTAGTAATTATTGGTTCTGGCCCTGCTGGTTTATCTGCTGCAGTATATGCAAAAAGAGCAGGTTTAAATATGATCATTATAGAAAAGAATCCGGTGAGCGGAGGACAGATCATAGACACATATGAAGTTGATAACTATCTTGGTATCCCAGGGGTGAACGGTTTTGATCTTGGAATGAAGTTCAGAGAGCACGCTGATAAGCTTGGAGCTGAGTTCGTAGATGGAACAGTTACAGGAATTGAGTGCGTAGACAAGGGCTCAGATGATAAGGCTCCTATTTACAAAGTAAAGACTGATAACGGCGAGTATGAGACTCACACAGTTATCATTGCATCAGGAGCACATCACTCAAAGCTTGGTGTTCCGGGTGAGGAAGAGTATATCGGAAAGGGCGTTTCATACTGCGCTACATGTGACGGAGCTTTTTACCGTGACAAGGTTACAGCTGTTAACGGCGGCGGAGATGTAGCTGTAGAGGATGCTATTTTCCTTGCAAGATTTAGTAAAAAAGTATATCTCATCCACAGAAGAGATGAGCTCAGAGCAACTAAGATCCTTCAGGATGAGCTCTTTGGTCTCGATAATGTAGAAGTTATCTGGGACAGCGTTGTAAAAGAAATCAAGGGTGAAGATAAGGTTACTCACTTAAAGGTTGAAAATGTTAAGTCAAAAGAGATGAAAGATGTTGATGTTGATGGTATTTTCATTGCCATAGGTATACATCCTTCAACAGATCTTTTCGCTGATATTGTTGAATGTGACGAAGGCGGCTACATTATCGCAGGTGAGGATGGCAGAACTTCAGCACCCGGCATATTTGTAGCAGGTGACTCCAGGAAAAAGAGGCTTCGCCAAATAGTTACAGCCGTTGCAGATGGCGCAAATGCAGTAACCAGCGTACAGGATTTCCTTGTTGGAAAGGAAAAATAAGTACTGATGTGGGTGTTCCAAAAAGTCCACAAAAAGCAAGCGTTTAAAGATTAAAAATTGATAAAATTTGACAAAAATGAAGAATGGGCGTATATTGTTAAAAGATGTGAATTTTTTTGTAACAATTTATGTAACAATTGGAGGCCCATTTTGAAAAAAGCTAGCAAGCAGCTAATGGCTTTAAGTGTTGTAGCTGCAATAACCTTTTCAAGTTTGAGTATAGATGCTTATGCATCTTCCAACAAGGTGACAAGTGTTCTGCCACAGGCAGGAATAACATATGCTCTTGGTAATAATCAAGTATCCCTTTCAAATCTTCAGCAGTCTGCAAGTGAGGAAACTTCTGAAGCAGAATCTAAAGAGGAATCTTCAGTAGAGTCTGCAAGCAGCACAGCTGAGAAAGATATTGAAGCTTCTTCAGCTGTAACTAATGAGACACCTAGTGCTTCTACAATTACTGATAATATTCTTAAGGATATTCAGAACGCCACAGGCGCAGTTATCAGTAATAAGGAAGGCAGTGAAGGAGAGGAATCCGAAGAGGTTTCTGAGGAAGAGAGCTTTAAGTCCCTTGTTATTGCTAAAGTTAATGATTATGTCAATGTTCGTGATCTTCCAAGTGAGGAAGATGGAGAAATAATCGGTAAGCTGTACGATAAGTCAGTTGGTTATTTCATCGAAGAGGAGAATGGCTGGTATAAGATCAAGTCAGGATCCGTAGAAGGATATGTTAAGGCTGAATACTGTGTTACAGGTGATGATGCGGTAGAGCTTGCCAAGGAAGTAGGAACCAGAATTGCAACAGTTACTACTACAACTCTTAAAGTAAGAAGCGGCCCTGGACTTGACCAGGAAGTGCTTGGTCTTGTTCCTATCGAGGACGAACTTGTTGTAGAGGAAGAGCTTGACGGCTGGGTAAAGGTTAGTATCGAGGAAGGTGATGGTTATGTATCACTTGACTACGTAACACTTTCAACCGAGTTCGTAGAGGCTGAGTCCAAGGCAGAAGAGGAAGCTCGTCTTGCCAAGGAAAAGGCAGCAAGAGAAGCAGCTAATGCAGCAGCTAAGACAGGTACATCCAAGACATCAGGTTCATCAAGCTACAATGCAGCAAGCTCATATACAACTGCTACAAGTTCAATCGGATCTGCAGTTGCTCAGTTTGCTCAGCAGTTCGTTGGTAATCCTTATGTATATGGTGGCACATCACTTACAAACGGTGCTGACTGCTCAGGATTTGTAATGAGTGTATACGCTAACTTTGGTGTAAGTCTTCCACATTCTTCCGGTGCCGACAGAAGCGTTGGTTCAGCGGTTGATGGACTTGCCAATGCACAGCCTGGTGATATTATCTGCTATTCAGGTCATGTAGCTATTTATATCGGCAATGGACAGATTGTACACGCTTCAACAGCTAAGACCGGTATCAAGATTTCAAGCGCAGATTACCGTACAGTCCTTGCTGTAAGAAGGATATTCTAAATATTCTAAAAATGAGAAATGCATAAATAAAAAGAAGTGACAACATGAGCTTGCTCATATGTTGTCACTTCTTTTTATTTATATATGGCGAATGCCATGAAACGAGGAATCGAAGATTCCGAGTGTGCATTTCTCATTTTGACACAAGTTTCAAAATATTGTACAATAAATAAAACGATTAACCCCTCATAAATTGAGAAAATAGCATTAAAAAGTATACGGAGGTTAATATGATAACCTTAAAAGATATCGCAAAAGAGTGTGGCGTATCCACTGCTACTGTATCCAATATACTAAATGGCAAAAATAAAGTAAGTGAAGAGACCAGAAACAGAGTTCTGAAGGTAGTTAACGAAAGGGGCTATAAGCTAAACTACGTAGCCCAGGGACTTAGGAAACAAAAGACTCAGACTATTGGCGTAATAGCAGAGGATATAGCCCAGTTCACGACTCCTGAGATCATAGAGGGTATCATGGAGGTATGTGAGGAGAGAGGCTACAGGACAATAGTTCAGAACCTCCGTCTCTATGCCAGATGGCAGGACCTGTGGTTTGACAATGACAAGATGTATTATTCTGTTATGAACCCTGCAGTGCAGGAGATGGCTTCCATCAGAGTTGACGGAATAGTATATGTTGCCGGCCATGCTCGTAAGATACATCGCTTCCCTAATGACAATCAGATACCTTCAGTTCTTGCATATGCTTACTCTCAGGAAGAGGAGGTTCCATCTGTAGTAATAGACGACGAAGAGGCCGCAAGAGTGGCTGTTGATTATCTTATAAAAAGGGGACATACCAAGATCGGCGTTATGGCGGGTGAACAGGAAAACATCCACACCAAGCTCAGAATCCTTGGCTATCAGAAAGCTCTTTATGATGCAGGTATTTTGTACAATCCTGAACTTGTGACATATGCAGGTTGGGGGAAGGAGCTTAGCTATAATGCAGCAGAAGCTCTTTTGTCAAAAGATATTACAGCCATATTCAGCATGAGTGACAGAAATGCCGGTGGAATCTATAAATATCTCTTTGAACATGGTAAACAGGCCGGCAAAGATATCTCCATAATAGGATTCGATGACGAGATGATATCGGATTTCATGACTCCCGGACTTACTACCATGAGGATCGATCTCCTTGGAATTGGCAAAAAGGCCATAGAGATGCTCTTTGATAAGATGGAAGGCAAGGAAGTGTCGAGAGAGATCAAGATGCCTTGTCGATTGATAGAAAGAGCCTCAGTTAGCAGTATATTATGATGGTTAAACGATTAAGCATTGTGCACAACACACAATTATAAAAGAGATAAATCGTACTTTATTAACAAAATACACATTAAAATACAGAAAATATGTTGACAACTCAGATCGAGTTGTCTTATATTTTAATCATCAAGTTAATCGATTAACATAAAACAGAATAATGAATATCAGTTGCAAAGATGGAGGATGCTATGAAAAAGAAAATTGCTTCTTTATTACTAAGCGCAACAACTGCAGCTATGATCTTCAGCGGATGTGGAAGCGCGGCAACACAGACACCTGCTCAGAGCGGTACTCAGGCTACAAAGCAGGAAGCTACTGAGCAGTCAAATGCAGAGCAGAAAGATGACGGGGGAAGCAGCGAGGCTGCGTCAGATAAGGCTGCTCAGGCTATAGCAGACAGAAAAGCCAAGGCTGAGAAGGATGGCAAGTACGAGAAGGTTGTCATTGCATTTTTTGACTGGACAGGAAGACCTGCGGGTCTTGATAGGATCAACGAAGCATTGTCTGCTTATACAGAAGAGACCCTTGGTCTTGATGTAGAGCTTATGATCATAGACTCAGCTGCATATGGAGAAGATATGAAGCTTATGCTTTCATCAGGTGAGCAGGTAGATCTTTTCTCAACATGTATCCTGGGATATAACCCATCAATAAATAATGGTTATGTTCTCGACCTTGAAGAAGATGGAATGTTTGATGATTACTGCGGCGGAATAAAGGAAAAGATAAGAGCAGATTATCTTGATGCCTGCAGAGTTGGCGGCGTATTATACGGAACACCTCCAATTAAGGACTATGCTATTGAGACAGCTGCTGTATGTGTAGGCCAGGAATATCTTGATGCTATCGGATACGATGTTACTGCACTGCCAACAGGTGAGCTTGGATATCCAAAGGCTACATGGGATGATATCAATGATATTTTCACACAGCTCCATGCTCAGTTCCCTGACAAGTATGTAATGGCCATTCAGGATAATGAACTTACACAGGGAAGCTCAGTTGACAATATTGCAGGCGATTATTTCGGAACACTCCTTGATCCTCAGAACTCACTTAAGATTGAAGATGTATATGCATCTGATACTTTCAAGGAATGGGCGCAGAGAGCTTATGACTGGAACCAGGCAGGATTCATTTCACAGGATGCTCTTACAGATACAACAGGTGCTTCTGCAAAGGTTAAATCAGGAGCTTACATGGCTATGATGGCTTGCAGTAAGCCTGGTTACAAGACTCAGATCTCAGGTGAGTGCGGAAGAGATATGGTTGTATTTGATGTTGGTGAGAGCTTTATGAGTTCTTCATCAGTATCATCATTCCCTTGGTGTGTTAACCAGAACACAGAAGATCCTGTAGCAACACTTCAGGTTCTTAATGCTCTTTATACAGATTCAACAATTGAAACTCTTATGTGTTGGGGACAGGAAGGAAAAGAGTTTAAGGTTAATTCTGACGGAACAATCACTTACGCAGATGGCGTAGACGCCAACAATTCTGAGTACTATCCAAACGTTCTCTGGCTTATGCCAAACCCTTATGTAACATACGTATGGGAAGGTGATCCGCTTGATCTTGGACAGCAGATTGCAGATTTCAATGACAACTGCACATGTAAGTCAAAGGCTCTTGGATTTACATGGGACAACACAGACTATGCATCTGAGTATACAGCACTTAAGAATGCATATGATGAATTCGGACCTAAGGTAGTTTACGGTTTTGTTGATCCTGAAACAGGAATCGCAGAGCTTGAACAGGCTCTTAAGGCAGCAGGACTTGATGACTATATGGCTGGAAAACAGGCAGCTCTTGATGCTTGGGCAGCTGAGAACGGAATTAATTAAGACTTTTCAAAGAGCTCCGGCTATCGGGGAAGGATAGCCGGGGCTTTTATAGCATTTGGGAGCGAAAAACGTATGAAAAATAAAAGGAAAAACTTTAAGAGGTATATTCCTCTTTATGTCATGGCTTTTCCGGGCCTGCTTTATCTTTTTATAAACAATTATCTGCCACTGCCCGGACTTATTCTTGCTTTCAAAAAGTTTAATGCCAAGAAAGGAATATATGGATCTCCCTTTGTTGGTTTTAAAAATTTCAAATATCTTTTTGCCACAAAGGATGCCTTTGTAATTACGAGAAATACTATTCTTTATAATTTGGTGTTTATTATCGTTAATACCATTATGGCGATCTTTGTAGCGATTCTTCTTGCGGAGATGACTTCCAGGATAAAAAAGGCTTATCAGTCATTTATCCTGTTGCCATATATGATCTCCATGGTAATCGTAAGTTATCTTGTATTTGGCTTTTTATCCACAGAAAACGGATTTATCAACAATTCAATATTAAAGCCCATGGGGGTGGATCCCGTTTCCTGGTATATGGAAAAGAAATACTGGCCTTTTATCCTTGTGTTCGTAAGTGCATGGAAGGGTGTTGGCTATAACTGCGTTATCTATCTGGCGAGTATTTTAGGAATAGACAGAAGCATCTATGAATCTGCGTCAATAGACGGTGCATCCAAGTGGCAGCAGATATTCAAGATAACTATTCCTCTTTTGAAACCTACAATTGTGATGCTTACTCTTTTGGCAATAGGAAGGATATTCTACTCGGATTTCGGGCTCTTTTACCAGGTGCCTCAGAATCAGGGAGCACTGTTTAGCGTGACAAATACAATTGATACCTATGTTTACAGAGGCCTTTTGGAGCTTGGCGATATGTCCATGTCCTCGGCAGCAGGTCTTTATCAGTCGCTTGTTGGATTCATTTTGGTTCTTGGTTCTAATCTGATTGTGAAAAAGATAGACCCGGATTATGCATTATTCTGAGCATTAAGGGGTGAGTGACAATGAGAACAAGAGAAGAGAGAAACTTTCAAATATTTGCGCATGTTGTGATGATCATATTATCGCTCCTTGCTGTGGTTCCGTTTGTGCTGCTGGTTATTTCTTCGTTTACGGACAACGATGTACTTATTGCTAACGGATATTCTTTTACTCCGGCAAAATGGAGCACCTATGCGTATGAATATATTTTTAAAACAGGAAATTCAGTAGTTCATGCCTATGGAATATCGATAGTGCTTACCTTGGTGGGAACAGCGCTGGCTCTTTCCATCACAACGCTTTTGGCCTACGCTCTTTCAAAACCTGATTTGCCATTTAGAAGTGTCCTTTTGTTTCTGGTATTCTTTACACTTTTGTTTAATGGCGGACTGGTTCCAACTTATATCGTGTATTCCAATATGCTGAACATTAAAAATAGTTTTTGGGCACTGCTTATTCCGGGACTTTTAATGAATGGCTTTAATGTAATGCTGATGAAATCATATTTCTGCAGCAGTATACCGACTGAGATCCTGGATGCAGCTTACATTGACGGCGCTTCTGAATACAAGACATTTTCGAGTGTGGTATTGCCTTTGTCAAAGCCAATAGTGGCTACAATAGGTCTTTTTGCAGGAATTGCTTATTGGAATGACTGGATGAACGGATATATTTATCTTACAAAGAGAACTGACCTGTATTCTGTTCAGAATCTTCTTAACAGAATGATGCAGAACATCCAGTATCTGTCACAGAACAGCTCGAGGGTGCAGGATGCGGGAGTTGGTCTTGCGTCAATACCTTCAGTTTCAGTTCGTATGGCGATGGCTACAGTTGGCGTATTGCCAATACTTGTATCATACCCGTTTATTCAGGGGAATTTTGTGAAAGGTATAACTCTTGGTGGAGTTAAGGGTTAAAAGGGGGAAGGATGAAATTACATATTAACGAGAACAGAAAATTAAGTCATATTGAGCCTGAAGTTTACGGGCACTTCAGCGAGCATCTTGGAAGATGTATATACGGAGGCCTCTATGTCGGTGAGAATTCTCAGATAAAGAATGAGAACGGCATGAGGAAGGACGTTGTCGATGCGTTAAAAGAGATAAGGGTACCGGTGCTTAGATGGCCGGGAGGAAACTTTGCTGATGAGTACCACTGGATGGATGGTATTGGACCAAAAGAAAAAAGAAAGAAAATGATCAACACTCATTGGGGCGGAGTGATTGAGGATAACAGCTTTGGCACACATGAGTACTTTGAACTTTGCAAACAGCTTGGGTGCAAGACTTACGTAAATGGCAACGTTGGAAGCGGAACAGTAAGAGAAATGAGCGAATGGGTGGAGTACATGACGTTCGACGGCGTTTCACCTATGGCAGAGCTCAGGAAAGAAAATGGCCATGAAAAACCATGGACTGTGGATTACTTTGGCGTTGGCAATGAAAACTGGGGATGCGGGGGGAATATGACCGCAGACTACTATGGCAATAAGTATAGGAATTATCAGACCTATGTGCGCTGCTACAACGGAAACAAGCCAATAAAGAAGATCTGCTGCGGCCCAAATGCCGATGACTATAAGTGGACAAGTGAAGTTATGGAAGTGTGCTTCAGACACCCTGCGCCAGCGGCTGCCCATGGCTTTATGGATGGACTTTCTGTTCACTACTATGTTGTTGTCAACAACTGGGAGCACAAGGGAAGCGCAAAAGAGTTCTCAAAAGAAGAATATTACAGGGCCATGAGAAAGGCTGTGTACATGGATGAGATCATTACAAGAAATGACCATATCATGTCTGAGTACGATCCTGAAAAGAAAATTGCGATGCTGGTAGACGAATGGGGATGCTGGCACGATGTGGAAGAAGGAACAAATCCGGGATTTTTGTATCAGCAGAATTCCATGCGCGATGCCCAGGTTGCAGGTGCTACCCTCAATATTTTTAACAAGCATTCAGACAGAGTGAAGATGGGATGTCTTGCTCAGATCGTAAATGTACTTCAGTCGGTGATCCTCACAGAAGATGACAAGATGGTTCTTACACCTACCTATCATGTATTTCATATGTTCCGCCATCATCAGGATGCAGATCTTTTGGAAAGCTATCTTGAGGGAGCAGAAAAGATAGGTGAAGGTGAGGACACAGCTGAGAATGTAAATGAATCCGTTTCTGTGGATAAAGATGGAATTGTGACAGTTACTTTGAACAATATCGATGTGGAAAAAGAAAACATTGTGGATATCGATTTTAGAACTTCTTCGATTGGTGAAGTTACAGGAACAATCCTTTCGGGAAAAATGGGTGATTATAACAGCTTTGATGAGCCGAAAAAAGTTATGGAAAAGAACTTTGAAAACTTTGAAAGCAGCGGAAATATGCTTAAAGTAGCCCTTCCACCATGCAGCCTTGTTTCCCTGAGGATAAAACTTTCCTAATTTCTCCAATGTGCACATAAAGCCAAAAGTCAACATATATTAATAAATATTTTATAGTTTGTTTATAAAAAGTTATCCACAGGGCGCTTTTTAAGAATGGCTATTTTTCGACTTATACACGAACTTATCCACATTGTCCACATAAATGATGTTTTACAAGTGAATTTTACACAATAGAAAGCAACAGATATTTTTTGTGCACAATTGCTAAAAAGGATGAGTTTATAAAAAGATTAGGATTCAAATTGCGTTATGTGTTGGCTTAATTGTCTGAAAAATGCTATAATATGTTATACATTTTAGTAGCAAAGGGGATGATTGCATGAAATTTACAATCGTAGGAAAGAACATTGATGTTACACCAGGGCTACGTGCAGCAGTAGAGGAGAAAATAGGTAAGCTTGAAAAATATTTTACTCCTGATACTAATGCCAACGTCACACTAAACGTCGATAAGGAGCGACATAAGATTGAGGTGACCATTCCTGTAAAAGGCAAGATCATTCGTGCTGAGCAGATCAGCAATGATATGTATGTTTCAATCGATCTTGTTGAAGAAGTTATTGAAAGACAGCTTAAAAAATACAAGAGCAAGCTTGTTGATAAGCAGCAGGCAGAAGCCAGCAACTTCAAAAAAGAATATATTGAAAGTGAATACGTGGATGAGGATGAGATCAGGATCGAACGTATGAAAAAATTTGATCCAAAGCCAATGTATCCGGAAGATGCCTGTGTACAGATGGAACTTTTAGGACACAATTTCTTCGTATTTGTTAACGCTGAAACTGATCAGGTAAGCGTAGTTTATAAGAGAAAAGGAAACACATACGGAATAATTGAACCGGAAGTATGATCTTGTTAATTAAATAACAATTCGTTAATTTAATATCAATTTATTGAGATTTTATAAAATAGCTCCCTGAGGGGAGCTATTTTTTATTGCATTTGACTATATGGTGTGCTAAAATTATTCTGTTCTGATAAAAATTTATCAAGCGATTTCTAAAAGACAAAACTAAATAAAATATGGACATAGACATGTCCCAAAAAACGGAGGTAATACTTTATGGCACAGAAAGTAGTTTTAGCAGGTGCAGTGAGAACAGCTATCGGCAAAATGGGTGGAGCCCTCAGCAACACTCCTGCAGCAGAACTTGGTTCAATCGTAATCAAGGAGGCACTTAACCGTGCAGGTGTTAAGCCTGAGATGGTTGACGAGGTACTGATGGGATGCGTTATCCAGGCTGGACTTGGACAGAACGTAGCAAGACAGGCTTCAATCAAGGCTGGCCTTCCAATCGAGACTCCTGCAGTTACAATCAACGTAGTTTGCGGTTCTGGTCTTAACTGTGTCAACATGGCAGCTGATCTTATCAAGGCTGGCGAGGCTGATATAGTTGTTGCTGGTGGTATGGAGAACATGTCTATGGCTCCTTATGCACTTCCTAATGCACGTTTCGGATATCGTATGAACAACGGAACAGTTGTAGATACAATGGTAAACGATGCTCTTACAGATGCTTTCAATCACTATCACATGATGATCACAGCAGAGAATATCTGCGATAGATGGGGACTTACAAGACAGGAACTTGATGAGTTCTCAGCAAACTCACAGCAGAAATGTGAGAAGGCGCAGGCATCCGGCAGATTCAACGACGAGATCGTTCCTGTTCCTGTAAAGGTTAAAAAGGAAATGGTTGAGTTCAAGGTTGATGAGGGTCCTCGTGCCGGCACAACAGTAGAGACACTTTCAAAACTTAAATGCTGCTCTGGTAAAGAGGGCGGACTTGTAACAGCTGGTAATGCTTCAGGTATCAATGATGGTGCTGCTGCAGTAGTTGTTATGAGCGAAGAGAAGGCAAAAGAACTTGGAATCAAGCCTATGGCTACATGGGTAGGCGGAGCTCTTGCAGGTGTTGAACCTGAAGTTATGGGTATCGGACCTGTTGCAGCTACAAAGAAAGTTCTTAAGAAGACAGAGCTTTCACTTGATGATATCGATCTTATCGAGGCTAACGAAGCATTCGCAGCTCAGTCAGTTGCAGTTGCCAAGGACCTTGGATTTGATATGAATAAGGTTAACGTTAACGGTGGTGCTATTGCACTTGGACACCCTGTTGGAGCATCAGGATGCCGTATCCTTGTAACTCTTCTTCATGAGATGCAGAAGAGAGAAGACGCAAAGAAGGGTCTTGCAACACTTTGCATCGGCGGCGGAATGGGCTGCGCTACTATAGTAGAGAAGTACTAATTTAATAGGGGGAAAACAAAATGGGATTTGTTAATTGTGAGTTAAAAGACAACGTAGCAATCGTTACAATCAATCGTCCTGAAGCACTCAATGCTCTTAATTCACAGGTTCTTGATGACCTTGCTGCTACATTCGATGCAATCGACACAAATGTAGTAAGAGCAGTTGTTCTTACAGGCGCAGGAGAGAAATCTTTTGTTGCCGGTGCTGACATCGGAGAGATGAGCACACTTACAAAGGCTGAAGGCGAAGCTTTTGGTAAAAAAGGAAATGATATCTTCCGCAAGATCGAGCAGTTCCCTGTTCCTGTAATTGCTGCAGTAAATGGATTTGCTCTTGGTGGTGGATGTGAGATCTCAATGAGCTGCGATATTCGTATCTGCTCAGAGAACGCTATGTTTGGTCAGCCTGAGGTTGGTCTTGGAATCACACCTGGATTTGGCGGAACACAGAGACTTGCTCGTCTTATTGGTGCAGGAATGGCTAAGCAGCTTATTTACACAGCTCGCAATATTAAGGCTGATGAAGCTCTTAGAATTGGTCTTGTTAATGCAGTTTATCCACAGGAAGAGCTCATGGCAGCTGCAGAGAAGATGGCTTCTCAGATCGCAGCTAATGCTCCTATCGCTGTTCGTGCATGCAAGAAAGCAATCAATGATGGACTTCAGACAGATATAGATGAAGCAATTGTTATCGAAGAAAAGCTCTTTGGTTCTTGCTTCGAGACAGAGGATCAGAAAGAGGGAATGGCTAACTTCCTCAGAAAGAAAGATGATCCTGCAAAAGTTAAGGTTGTAGCTTTTAAAAACGCTTGATAGAACCTGGCGAAGTATTTTTGAGTCTGGTTCGAACGTGTTCCGGCGAACGAAAGTGAGAGCGGAACTTCCTTATACACATAAAAAATTATTTTTAGGAGGATTTTAAAATGAAGGTAGCTGTTATTGGCGCAGGTACAATGGGTTCAGGAATTGCTCAGACATTTGCTCAGGCTGAGTCTGTAGAGAAGGTTTATCTTTGCGATATCAAGACTGAGTTTGCTGAGGGCGGATTTGCAAAGATCAAAAAAGGTCTTGATAAGCAGGTTGCTAAGGGAAAGAAAACTCAGGAAGAAGCTGATAAGATCATCGGCAAGATTCAGACAGGTCTTAATGACATCTGTGCTGACGCTGATCTTGTAGTTGAGGCAGCTCTTGAAGTTATGGATATCAAGAAGAACCTCTTCAAGGAGCTTCAGGATAACATCGTAAAGAATCCTGATTGCATCTTTGCATCAAATACATCATCTCTTTCAATCACAGAGATCGGTTCAGGTCTTGCAAAGCCTATCATCGGTATGCATTTCTTCAACCCAGCTCCTGTTATGAAGCTCGTAGAGGTTATCCAGGGTGCTAACACTCCTGATGACATGGTAGAGAAGATCAAGAAGATCTCAGAAGATCTTGGAAAGACACCTGTTCAGGTTAATGAAGCAGCAGGATTCGTTGTAAACAGAATTCTTGTTCCTATGATCAACGAAGGTATCTTCGTATATTCAGAAGGAGTTTCAGATATCCAGGGTATCGATACAGCTATGAAGCTTGGATGTAACCACCCAATGGGACCATTAGAGCTCGGCGATTATATCGGACTTGATATCGTTCTTGCTATCATGGACGTTCTTTATTCAGAGACAGGCGATTCAAAGTATCGCGCATGCCCACTTCTTCGTAAGATGGTTCGTGGTAAGAAGCTTGGCGTTAAGACTGGAATTGGTTTCTACAACTATGCAGATGGAAACAAGGTTCCTACAGACCGCGCCTAACTACATTATAGATTTAATTGATTAAAATGATTCGGAGGAAAAAATAATGGATTTTCAGCTTGATCAGCAACATGAAATGGCTAGAGCTCTTTTCAAAGAGTTTGCAGAAAAAGAAGTTAAGCCACATGCAATAGACGTTGACGAGACAGAAGTTTTCCCTAGGGAAACAGTTGCAAAAATGCAGAAATACGGATTCATGGGTATTCCGATTCCAAAGGAGTACGGTGGACAGGGGTGTGATCCTCTTACATACGTTATGTGTGTAGAGGAGCTTGCAAAGGTTTGTGGTACAACAGCAGTTATCGTATCTGCTCACACATCACTTTGCTGTGATCCTATCATGACTTATGGTACAGAAGAACAGAAGCAGAAATACCTTGTACCTCTTGCTAAGGGTGAGAAGCTTGGTGCTTTCGGTCTTACTGAGCCTATGGCTGGTACAGATGCTCAGGGCGTTCAGACAAAGGCTGTTCTTTCAGAAGATGGTAAAGAGTGGATCCTTAACGGTTCAAAGTGCTTTATCACAAACGGTAAGGAAGCTGATATTTATATCATCATCGCTTACACAGATATCGTAGAAGATAAGAAGGGCAGAAAACAGAAGAAGTTCTCAGCATTCATCGTTGAGAAAGATACTCCTGGATTCACTTTCGGAACAAAAGAAAACAAGATGGGTATCCGCGGTTCATCAACATATGAACTTATTTTCCAGGATTGCCATATCCCAGCAGAGAACCTTCTTGGCGCAAGAGGAAAGGGATTCCCTATCGCTATGCACACACTTGATGGTGGACGTATCGGTATCGCTGCTCAGGCACTTGGTATTGCTGAGGGCGCCCTTGACAGAACAGTTGAGTATGTAAAAGAGAGAAAGCAGTTCGGAAGATCTATCGGAGCATTCCAGAATACACAGTTCCAGCTTGCAAACATGGCTACACAGTGCGAAGCTGCTAAACTCCTTGTTTACCAGGCTGCTGATGCAAAGAAGAATAAAGACTACTATGGCGTTGAAGCTGCAAAGGCAAAACTCTTTGCTGCAGAAGCTGCTATGGATGTAACTACAAAGGCTGTACAGCTTCACGGTGGTTACGGATACATCAGAGAGTACGAAGTAGAGCGTATGATGCGTGATGCTAAGATCACAGAGATCTACGAAGGTACATCTGAAGTTCAGAGAATGGTTATTTCCGGAGCATTACTTAAGTAATCAGTTAGCGAAGAAAAATATAAGGAGAAAATACAATGAAAGTAGTTGTTTGCATTAAGCAGGTCCCTGATACAAAGGGCGGCGTTAAGTTCAAACCCGATGGAACATTGGATAGAGGTGCAATGCTCGCTATCATGAATCCTGATGACAAAGCAGGACTTGAGGCAGCACTTAGATTAAAAGATCAGTATGGAGCAGAGGTTACAGTTCTTACAATGGGACTTCCTAAGGCTGATGCTGTTCTTAGAGAAGCTTTTGCTATGGGCGCAGACAAGGCAATCCTTGTCACAGATAGAGTACTCGGCGGCGCAGATACATGGGCAACATCTTCTACTATTGCTGGAGCACTTAGAAATCTTGAGTATGATCTTATCATCACTGGCCGTCAGGCTATCGATGGAGATACAGCTCAGGTTGGTCCTCAGATTTCTGAGCACCTTCACCTTCCTGTAATCTCATATGCAGAAGAGATCAAAGTTGATGAGAAGGCTCGTACTGTAGAAGTAAAGAGACAGTTTGAAGACAGATATCACATCGTAAAGGCTAAGATGCCTTGCCTTGTTACAGCTCTTTCTGAGCTCAATGAGCCCAGATATATGACTCCAGGCGGAATTTTCGATGCTTTCGAGAAGGAAGTTACTGTTTGGGGAAGAGCAGATCTTAAGGACGTTGACGATTCAAACCTTGGTCTTAAGGGATCACCTACACAGATCGCTAAAGCTTCTGATAAGGTTAAGAAGGGTCAGGGAGAAAAAGTTGCTCCTGATTCAGCTGAAGAAGCAGTAGATTATATCGTAGGTAAGCTTACAGAAAAGCACGTCATCTAATATTTTTAATTGAAAAGGAGAAAAGTCATGTCTTTAGAAGAATATAAAGGTGTATTTATATTTGCTCAGCAGGTAGACAATGAACTTTCAAGTATCGCACTTGAACTTCTGGGCAAAGCAAAGAGTCTTGCAGAAGACCTTGATGAGAAAAAAGTTACAGCCGTACTTCTTGGTAGTGATGTTAAGGGGCTTGTAGACAAGCTTGCTGAGTATGGCGCAGATAGAGTAATCGTTGTTGATGATCCTGCTCTTAAGGATTACAGAACAGAACCTTATACACATGCTCTTGCATCTGTAATCGATGAGTTTAAGCCTGAGATCCTTCTTGTTGGCGCTACAGCTATCGGAAGAGACCTTGGTCCTAGAGTATCATCAAGAGTACATACAGGTCTTACAGCTGACTGTACAAGTCTTGATATCGGTGATTTCCCTCTTGAGCCTTCACCAGTTAGAGAGACAAAGCACAAACAGCTCCTTATGACAAGACCTGCATTTGGTGGAAATACAATCGCAACAATCGCTTGCCCTGATTTCCGTCCTCAGATGGCTACAGTTCGTCCTGGCGTTATGCAGAAGATCGATCCTATCAAGGGCGCTAAGGCAGAAGTTGTTGAATTCAATCCTGGATTCGAAGAGAACGACTGCTACACTGAGATCCTTAAGATCGTTAAAGAGGCTTCTTCAGTTGCTGATATTCAGGCAGCTAAGATCCTTGTATCAGGCGGCCGTGGAGTTGGCAGCGCTGAGAACTTCAAGATCCTTGATGATCTTGCAGAGGCTCTTAATGGAACAGTTTCCTGCTCACGTGCAGTTGTAGATTCAGGCTGGAAGCCAAAGGATCTTCAGGTTGGACAGACAGGTAAGACAGTTAGACCTCAGCTCTACTTCGCAATCGGTATTTCTGGAGCTATCCAGCACGTTGCAGGTATGGAAGAGTCTGATATCATCATCGCTATCAACAAAGATGAGAATGCTCCTATCTTTGACGTAGCTGATTATGGTGTAGTTGGAGATCTTAACAAGATCGTTCCTGCTCTTACAAAGAAGATCAAGGAAGCTCTTGCAGCAAAGAACTGATAAATTGATCATTAAAGGCCGGTACCATTTTGGTGCCGGTCTTTTTTCTAGAAACTAACAGGAATTGCTGGATGATAAAATGCTAAAAAACAAATTATATTACGTTGAGTGTGC
>JAEEGH010003549.1_pt1 | contig 40918 bp, 29 predicted proteins | sample 9134181 | NCBI WGS metagenome assembly JAEEGH01 (sample SAMN16246544, study PRJNA631951) | gut metagenome | biome: gut microbiome; feature: rumen; material: DP-attached | host: Bos | place: Iran: Karaj | collected 2018-10 | reverse complement strand
TTGTTTTGGTTCATTGTCCAGCGTTGGATGCTTTTGCCTCTGAAGTAACGGTATTCAGCTTTCTGTAATAAAAGGGTAAAGGGGGGCACTTGTATGCTTTCAACGATCCGCCTCACCTGTTCCAAGGCTGCTTTTTTTGCATTAATTCTACCCAGCGTGACGTGAAGGATGAAGTCGTTTTCGATATCAGCACCTGCATCGATAGCCTCTTTCCTCAGAGAGTCTACCAGTGTTTGCATTGTTGGTGACAACTGAGTCGAAGTGAGATGGATGATGATTTCACTGCTTGTTTTTGCTATGAAAGCGTTCACCTTGTCAAAAGTTTGTAAGGGGGCCTCGCGACCAGACATTTGTCTGTCGAATGCTATAGATAGTGCCTTCGTGGGTTGGTCGTTGCTGATGAAGGCCACGGTGAGATGGAAACCTCCTGGCTGCCATTTCACCGGGATCTTTGCTTCCGCCATTGCCTTTCGTAGATTCACGAACCACTTGGCCGATTGACGGATGGGAACTTCAATCTTTAGATAGTTGCTCATGAATGATGGTTTTTTCTCATATATAGATGCTGAAACGGTGTTTTTCAACCTATGCTGAGAAAAAGCAAATCATTCTTTCAGCTTTTCAAGGATCTTTTCGGCTTAATTATGTAAAGTAGATTTCTCAGCTGTATAATTCAGTTTTTTCGCCAAATGTAGCATTATCAACAAGCAATCGTGGATGTCGGATATCGTTTGCTTGTCATCTTTGCTTTCAAAAGCTTTTGAGTGGGCCTTACTATTTCGACCCACATTAATACGTTCAACAGCAGTGGCAATTTTGAATAAATCTTCAGGAATACGCACGCCGCTGTTTCTATCGGGTTTAACGGGAAGAAGACCTTTTTGAATAAACAAGACTTTCAATTCATAAAAACTATGGTATTCATTTAGGCTGTCGTGATACATTAATCGATGGAATTCTTTTAAATAAGTTTCCATCATTAAGAGTATTTCTTTTCTGAGTCCACGACGTTCCTCTAATGATGTCTTGTCCGTAACATATTTATATAGTTTTTGGACTAAATCATCGAAATTCGAAGTAGGTAAAAGATCGTCATAACCTCCACGTAAAATGATTAACATATTATCCACAAAATGTGGAAGCCTTTCGTCATATTCTTGGGTAGACATGATGGTAATGATACCCTTTTTTAATCCATCCCAAGAGAATTGCTTTTCGACAGGAGAAGGCGAAATAATAGGTGATGCGTATTCACCAGCTAGTTTCAGCTTTTCTATATATCGAGGCTGTAAAGTGACTTGTATTTGCTTGTTTCCTAGTTTTTCTTTTAAGAAGATGTTGTCATCTTTCAGTATATTCCTGACAGGTGTCTTTCGCTCTTTTAAATTATCAGGAGCTTTTTCACTGAACAATTCAACCAGGTCTATTTGCCATGCTTTTTCGTTTTTTTTGAGATACTCGATAATGCCTTTTCTGAGTTCTACTATATACTCAGATTCTTTTTTAGCGGGTTCGGGGATCTCGATTTTTATAGACTTCTTGGATGTTATTTTATCAGATAGTTTTATTGTTTGAGCTACCGATTTACCTTCTTTTATAAAGAGATCTGGCCTGGCTTCAAATAAAGCTCTGTCAAAAGTGATTTTATTTGGGGAATGGCCACATTGCACTGTTATATAGTTTATAATATCCACTCTTTTTGACGGTCCGTTTTCCAATAAATACTCAGCTGCTCCACGCTGTATAATATAGAATCTGTTTCTAAAATATCTTTCTGCAGACTTTTGGTCACTATCTACTGGATAATACGTTCTATCTCCAACACCTTTACAACCAGACTTGTTTACATAGGTTTGGATACTCCTTTTCCCATAATTGAACCCGGTCGATTGTACGTGTTCTGCTATTTGATCTATATGTACCGGCTTTTGTGTTTTAGTGTAAGTATCGGCCACAAAATCTCTGATAACTGTTAATACGTCTCGTCTGTCTTGTTTCCATGTTCGTAGCATCCACTCTCCTTGGGCACCAGCCGAACAAAGTACGGGTTTTCTTCGCAAGACAAATGAGTCTAAAGTGGGCTCGTCAACTAATGCAGGGTATTGCTTATGAAGCTTACCAATGCGCTCACATAATTCTTCCTTGTGTAATGGCTTCCCATTTTCATATAGTATTGCAACGGAAATTGCATAGATATTCAAAAGGTATTGTTTTTTAAGAGATAGTTTTCCGTCTTCAGTAATGTAAAAGCGACTTGAACACCTAGCTATAGAAAGCAATTTCTCAATATAGTCTTCTGGCATTGACTGTTGTTTGCAATATGCAATAATTCGACTTTCTTGTACTGGAACACTGCCATAGTAACACTCTGGGTCATAAGTTTTATCGTAACCATCACCGTCTATAAAGAAGCGGAAAAACGTATTGACAACACCTTCAGCCTTTTTAGTATCCAGTCTTAAACCATCATTGGAATAGATGGTTTCCAACTCGGGGTCTCTAAATGACTCAAATCGATAGTTTATTGGTGTCAGATGATAACAATCTAACACAAACTGATAAGTCTTTTCGCTTTTTACTTCGCCAACTTTCTCTATTAAATCCTTTTTGTTTATTGCATAGACCTTTCCTGATAACAGGTTGCAGGTGCCTTTGAATTGTTTGGCAGCACTTTCCTTAAATGGCTTATAGCACCATTCTTCAACAATATCAGCAAAACCATCAAGGTTTTTTATACCATGGTTCTGTAGAATCTGATGAAGCTCATCTTCTGTTTTTTTATCTGAACCTTCATTATACTTTGCTTCAATAAAAGCTGCAAGTGCGTTTAAATTCCTTTTTAGGATCTTTTCTCCTTTTCTTGTGTTTAGGTCTTCAAGTGTTGCTTCAATACGTTCATTAAAACCTTGCAAATAATTGTTTGCGTATTCTGACAAAGACATTGTTCCGACCTGATCTTGTATGTTTTGTTCCATAACTACTATTGTACTATTAAATGCATTACTCTCAAGAGTGTACTATAAATTCGGGGTAGGATAAAGTGTTGCTATTCTTCAGCTTCGAACGACAATCCAAGTTGGGCGGCGGACTCCTTCACGCATTTGATGATGTGGGAGTTTTCGTCCAAGGGGTTCTTGGATGTGGTCTGAGCCTCGAACTCGACGGTGATGTGCAGGCCGTTGTCCTTCAAGGGGACGAGGAAACTTGTCCACAGTTGTGTCCATTGCTCCTTGGGGACACTACCACTGATTTTGATTTTCTTGTAGTGCTTCGTGTCGCCTGGTGTAGGCTCGGGGTCATTGCCAGTTCCTGTCGGAGGTGTTGGATTGGGTGTTGGGTCGGGTTCAGTAGGTTGTGTTGGAGCTGGCTCTTCCTTGGTTATGCTCTTGTCGACCAACCAATAATCGGGATCGGTGACATTCAGGAACGGAACTCTTTCTTTGCTATACACCTTGTCGTAATTGCCTTTTTCGCCCGACGCCACATTGAACAAGCCCTCGGAACAATAGCGGTTGATGGTTTGGATGATGGCTTCGGAGCCTGTAATCATCGGCTTGTCGTCGAACTTCAAGAAGGCTTCATAGAAGTCCTTGACGCGGATAGGATTCTCGACTGTGGGCAGTAGGTTGTTGTTGGCTAAAACACCACGACCTACGGCATCGAGCAGCCACTCTTCCTCTTTCAGCTCGGGAAGGATGTTTTGCATGACCTGTGACGAGAAATCGGAGGCGTAGTTCTTCACATCGTATCGGAGGATGCCTTTGTCGAAGGTGTAGCGCAACACTACAGCGTAGGCTTGAACCAAGGCATCAAAGGCTTCTTTGTCGAAAGCATCCTTGCGCTTTTGGATTTCATCCCGCTGGTCTTTCTCAATGGAAGCAGAATAGACATTCTGCACCTTGACACAGCCCAAGTAGTCGCGCATCTTGCCGTCAAGGTTGGACTTACCTTGCTCGGAGCAGACCAGATAGAGCATTGTGTTTCGATAAAGGCGGTCGGCCTCGCCACGCTTGAGCGAATTGGTTTTCACATAGCTTTCGACGGGGGCATTTTGCCTGTCAATCGGCACAGCGTATTCTGGTCCCATCACAATCAAGGTGAGCGACTTTTGCTCGGGGATGTCGCTTGTAGGTGCTATCAACACATTCAAGTTCGGGATGAAGGAACAACTGTTCTTCAATCGTCTGACGATTTCGGTACGGATTTCATCGTTGGCGATTTCGGTTTTGGCTTGGTTGAGAATGATGTTGATGTTGGGCTTGGAGTGGAACCAATAACGCTTCTCGCCAATGTTGGAGTAGTGGAGGTAATGAGCCACCTGTTCGTACTTGTTCAAAGCACCGTCGATGTCGTTATGGTTGAAGGCGTTTGGCTTCAACATACAAAGCTTCAGCTCTTTGATGGTAAGGCCATTGTTGGCCAAGGTGCCTATGGAAGCCAGCAGCAGGGTGTTGGCGATGCCTTCGGTGAGGTAGTATTGCCCAATGTTTGAGCCAGTCTCGTTGCTGTCAATCTTGAAGGCGTTGCTGGCCGAGCCATACACATCAGCGTGCATGACGGTCTCCCACTGGCTTCCCATCAGGTTGGTGATGGTGCCTGTGAGCGTGGGCAAGTTCTCCAAATTGATGTCGCTGGTGTGAATCAAGGATTGGGTGCCAGTGAGGTTCTGGCGGCGACGCCACAAGTCTTGAACTATTGAGGCCAAGAGACGCAACACACCACGAGTGCGCTGGAAATGCGGGTCGCTGCCCCAGCGCAAGCGGAACATTTCGATGAGTTCGGGATGGAAGGGATAGGACTTGCGAATCTTGTCGGCGTAGGCGTTGTTGTCGCTCTGCGCCGGAAGGTCGTTGTAACGGTTGTGGTACATGCGCTGGTAGCGACGCGCCACATCGTCAACCACAGAGTAGTCCTTAATCTCGTCGAACAAACGGCGACGCACCACTTCAAACACTTCTTCGTCCTCGATGGGTTTGATGGCAGAGCCAACACGAATCACACGCTGTTCGAGCGAAGTGAGAATGTCTTGACCGATGGCGGTGGAAGCCACCTCCACGACGCTTTCGGGCAAGGTGACGATAAGAAGGCATCTGGGCACGGAAGAAACCATCTCCGTGAGCGTTTGCACGAAACTGAGCGTTTGGGAATAAAGGTTGCCTGCGCCCACCTTTTTGGCCGATGCCTTGACGCAATAGTCGGCCAACTCATCAATGAGAATCATGGCAGGCTTGGTGGCTTCAAGGATAGGCTGGAAGACACCGCTCGAAGGTGCAATGCGCTCGCGGTCGTTTTCTTCCACCACTTTGTATGCTTCAATGCCTCCCAGTTGATAGGCGATTTCGCCCCAAATGGTGTTGATGGTGAGACCATCGTCGGTTTGGCGACCTTGCGCCACATCGGTGGTATTGTTGGTGAAGACAGCGACCTTGGCGTTGTCGAACTCTGGCGCCAAGCCGTCTTTGAGCAAGTCGCTGCACGATTCCATCGTGGCCATCTTGGAGCCACATTTGACGATATGATAGAGTGTGATAAGGGTGTGGGTCTTACCACCACCAAAACCTGTTTTAAGGGAAATGACGCGGTTTTCGGTTACTCCACCGTTGAGGGCTGTGACCACACGGGTAGCGATGTCGCGCAGACCGTGAGTGACATAGGTTTTTTCAAAGAAGGATGCCGAGTTGGTATAGACCTCCGGAGCAGTGCCCATAGCCACATCACCGAGGTTGGCAGCGAAGATGGACTCATCGAGAATGGAACGACTTATGTCGTAGTGGGGAATGACATTGGCAAACCAAGGTGTCACTTGGCTGTTGTCATCTATGTAGGATTCGGTGCGTACCTCCATAGGCTTGACGGCAGGTTGTTCCACAGGCTTTGCCTTGGGAGCGGAAATGCGGGTCACCTCGTCGTAGAGGTCATCATCGCCAATGAGACGCGCCACCATCTTGATGTTGCTGTAGGTGCGGACAATTTCGTCCTCATCAATAGCCTGGTAGTGCTGGCACTTGTTGCGGGTGTCTTCAAGCTCTTGCACATAGCTGATGAACTTGTTGGCCTGCTTAGATTCGCCAAATTCCTTAACCAGCAACTCCTTGAAGCTGAAAGCAAAAGAAGTGAGGTTACTAAAGTCGATGAGACCCAAGCTTGGAGCCCCAGTCTTTTGCATTTCTTTGGCATTACGGTTCCATGCAGCTTGCTTGTCAGGACTTAACTTGGCAAACATCACGCCTTCCCATGGCTCATCAGGAAAATACTTCTGCAATATGCCGACCACATAGGGACGCATGGTTTCGAGGAAAACGCCTAAAGCTTTGAATACATTCTCATTCATATCTCGATGGTATTTTGTTGTTCGTTGTTTTGGATGCGGGACGCGGGACAGTGGGACAGTGGGACGCGGGACGCTGGAGGTTAGAATTCGATTGTTGTTTGGGTGGATGTGGGTTGTTCGTTTTGACGGCAGGATTGACGGAGGTCTTCGCCGTTTTGGAGCAAGCCTTGGACTTGCTTTAAGTCATCGCAGGCGGGCAACAGTTCTTTCAGAGAAGCCAGCAGCCGCCAGAAGGATGCGTTGGCATCTTGGGCGTTGATGTCGCGGAGCAGCTTCAGCAGGGCGGGACGATTTTCGTCCTTGTAGAAGAGGATGGCACGGTGGGCTTGGTCGATGAGCAAATCGGTGGCACGGGTGCCAGCAATGTGGTCGCCTTCGAGGTGCTCGGCGGCAGTGGCTAAGTGCTGTTTGTTGCCGCTTGGCTCCTTGACCAGCAGACCTTGGCTGAAGACTTCCTTGACATCGATAGGAAGACCGACGCGGGTGAACTTCGTGACATCATCATAATCGGTGCTGCTCATGCCGTTCAGTTGGAGCCATCCTAGGTAGAATTTGGTGAAGTCGTCGCCTTGTACTCCTTCGAGCAAAGCGTTGAAGGCGGCTTCGCGTGCCAGCTCGAGCAATTCGGCCACCGTAACACGATCGCCGTTGCTCTTTTCGACCACCTCATATTTGCCAAACTCACTAACGGCCTGGCCGAAGCAAGCTGTGAGCAGATCTACGCCACGGAAGCCCAAGTCGTAGAGTTTGTTCACTTCTTCTTTTACATTCTTTTCAATGGCTTTCTTCACTTCCTTGTATTCTGCAAAGCCTTGGCGTTGAGATGGACGGCATGAAACGGTGACAGAGGACTCCAAGAAAGATTTATCCGTTTTTAAAGCACCTTGCATTTCCGTATCCATAGGCCAACTACCTGTGATGTTCATACGAGCATCCAGAATGGAATTACAAAGTGTTGTCCAGGCTTCTGTACTTTGGTGAGCAAACATAATACTGACAATATCAGAAGTTTGCCATTCGATTGCCTTGAAAATCTCCGTTAGTTTGTTTTCAAAATGATGCTTAGCTTTTTCAAAATCTCCATCATGATGGTATTTAAGTGCGGTGCATTCTTCTGCTTTTGGGGTTTGAGGAGTGGTTAGAATCTCGGGGAATACCTCTTTTAATGTGAGTTTTAACCAAACATAGAAGAAATCAGATAAATCAGCATACGCAATAGCATCATAATACGGCGGATCTGTAACTACCGCGGTGAGCGTTTTTTTATCAAACTGACTTTGTTCTCCGCTCGAAGAGTTTTTGAAAATAGCGTAAAAAGGAGAATCTTCCTCAGAGTCCAAATATCTTAGCAACCAATCTAATTGGTTTAATGCACTGCCTGATTTACCACAGAATGGGTTCGATTCTGGAAAATCAAAGACCATCGGAATGGCTTGCCTACCAAAAATATGCTCAACATTTTCTCGTCCAATGTGGTATGTGCCAAAAGTTGTGTTTGCAATGACGATGCGGTCAAACCAGATAGCGAGATAAGTAGATAAGGATTTGAAATATTCATTATCTGTTTTGCTGCTTAATTCTGCCACGAAATGATTGTTTAAGGCATTTAGCATATATAGTTGTCTATTCGAGAACAACTGTTTCCAGTATTGAATGCCCCATGGGAAAGTATCTCCTCCATTGGAATTTCGAGCCATCATTTCAGATGGTTCATATTCCACTGACATCTTTTTTTCAATAATAGACCGTACTTGTTCGTTAGGAATAGAGTATTGTTTGCCATTTATACCATCACTAATGATTCCTATCAAAACAGGTTTTAAACCAATAGTTTTTGATTGATTCTTTATTTCTTCAACATTTGTTACACTTCCACAACATGGACAAGTTATGGTTCCTCTGTTATTCCACGACTTTATTGGACTAATTCCTTTTTTTAATTCAAAGGTTATGTCATTCCCAGAAATTATAGGATGGAAATACATATTGTTTTTATTCGTGTTTGCAATTTGGAAACCATGCATCAGAGGAACTCTTGCACCACAAGAAGGGTTACTGCATAAAGCTGTTCTTGTCCAATAATAAGCGATAACTTTATTACCTTTATCATCTTTTGGATACATCCATCCAATTTCCTTTTCAGTTTCGCGGAGGATGCGTTTGGCATAGAACTCCACATCCCAAGCCAGACGGTTGGGAATCTCAACAATGCCATCGAAGAAGGCAAAGCCTTTTTCAGCCAACATATCTACGCCTTCTTTGCCATAGATGCGGCGAAACTCGGTTTCAGTATAACGAATAGGCTTGCCGTACTTTTGAGGGAATTCGGCAGAGCCCCGCTCGATGATGTGCGCCACGGGATTGATGTCGTTGCCATAGCTGCGGCAGCCCAAACGGGCGGCTTCGAGCGGGATGGCGCCTCCGCCAGCGAAGGGGTCGAACACGCTGGGCATGCGCTGCTGGAACTCATCAATGGCTTTTTGCAGACGGGCTTCGGCCTGCTGCACTTCAGGCGTTGCATTGTGGCGGTCGGTCAAATCATAAAGGGCTTTTTCGGCCTCGTGGATGGCTGAATAGGCATGGTCAAAGTCCTTGCTCAATCGCTCATACGAAAGCGAAGCGTCTTTGTCGGCGTTGTAAGCCACCCAAATCAACTTTCGGGCAATGCCCAGTACAGCCTCGTTGTTTTTGTTCTCCCACTTGATGAGCGAACCAGCAGAAAGCTGTTCGGCAGGAGAAGTGGATTTTCCGGCAATCATATTCTTCTGGCATTTGTCGGAGAACTTGCCGATGAACATCATCAGGCGGTGACGAGGGGTGTCGTCCATCTTGTCAACGACCGTTGTATAGGGGATGTCATCATAGGGTTTGTAGACATCGCTTTTGAGCAAGTCGTCCACAGCATCCTTGAAGGCTTGCGGGCAATGCTCATCCAAGGGGTCGGGCACGAGGCTGGCGAACACCACAGCACGACACACGGGCAAGGGACGACGCGCCCACCACAGGTGCAGGGTTGAAATATGACCGTGACGAATCGACTTGTCGCGGACGCTCTCTGCCGAAATCTCCTTAATCGGCATGGCCACTTCTATGAGTTTCTTTGCTTTCATTGGTTTAGACTTTCGTGTGTTTTCCACTCTTCGAGCGGGAGGTAATACTGAACGCCCTTGACGGTCTTTTCGAAGTCGAGGGTGTTGCCCGGGTCGTTGATGATATGTAGGGTGGGATGGGTTTTGCAGTCGGTGACGATGTAGAGCCAAGCGCGCTTGCCCAACTGGGTGAGGCGGTTCCACTCGTTTTCGGAGAGCATCACGCCATCGGTGGCGGCACGGCCTTTCACCTCGATGTAGCGTTTCTGCCCATCGGAGGCGGTGCTGCGGATGTCGTAGCCCACATTGTCCTTTGAGACATCGGTAGGGATGCGTCCTTCTTGCTTTTCGTATTCCATGGCTTCGTTCATGGCGATGGCTTCCACCTCGTCGTCGCGGCTCATGCCGAAATGGCTCTTGTATTCCACTTGGTTGAGCGGCACGACATAGGCACAGCCCAGCACCTCGGGGGTGCGCTGCTGCAACTCCACCATCTTTTCGAGGCTGTGAAGCCTTTCCTGACGCTTTTGCTCTGCCTGATCCCGCAGGACATATTTGCGTTGCAGTTTCTCCTGAAGCTTTTCGTTGTCGTTCATCAAGGTCTTGCCTTGAAGCTCGTTGATTTCACCGTCCAAGTCTTCAATCACCCGATTGAAGGCTTCTTCGAGATACTGTCGACGGGCTTCGTTGTCTTCCTCCACCTTCTGCTTGGTGCTCTCGAAGAGCGGCATGGCAATCTTCTCAAACGACCAAGCCAAGACATCCTGTTCGTCCTCCACATCGGGCGGGGTGATTTCCTTGGCATATTGCGTCGGGATGTCGAGGTCAATCAGTTTGGCGGGAGAGGTGACGGAGAAATTTCCTTCCGAATCCTTGCACACCAAAGCCAGATTCTCGTTGGCCACATTGTCGCCTTCCTTGGAAGGACGGTTGTCGGTGATTTGATTCTTGACATAGAAGGCCAGATAGGCATCCTTGTCGTCGGGCGAAACCAAGACAGTGCCTTTCATCATCTCGTCACGATATAGGTCGCGCACGGTATCGACCAAGCAATCGAAAAGCGGATTGCCCGGATTGATGTAATGCGCCTTGCCCATGAGGGAACTGGCGTTGCTATAGTCGAGGAAGATATGCTTGTCGAAGCAGAAAAGCAACTTCGTGACATTGTCGGAGTAAATCTTGTAGTTGTCGCGGAGGCGGTCGGAAATCACGGCAGGCACCTTGTTGATGCGATAGATGCCCTCTTTGACTTGCTCATACTCGCCACCAAGATAACGGAACGCCTTTTCGAAGAAGAGGCGGATGTAGATGGGCTGGAGCCGTTTTTCGTCGGAGTCTTCCTTCAGCAGCTGGGCATCCTTGAAATCGACCTTGCTGATGGCCATCGACTTGGTGTTTTCCTCGATTTTCTTCTTGAAGAGGTCACGGATTTGGTCTTTGTCTTGGTCGATGAAAGCGTCAAACTGGGTGGGCTGGCCATTGAAGACCGAGGAGATGATGTCTTCGAGGGATATGCCTTTCAGCACATCTTGAATAACATCGTAAACGCGGTCGTCGCCCAAGTCCTCGCGGATGTTGTCGAGTTTCTGCAACAACTTGGCGAGCACCTGACCTTCGCGGGTGTTGTCGGCCACCATGTTGAAGACGAGGACATCACGCTTTTGGCCATAACGGTGGACACGACCCATGCGCTGCTCCAGTCGGTTGGGGTTCCACGGAATGTCCCAGTTGATGAGCAAGCGACAGAACTGGAGGTTGATACCTTCACCAGCGGCATCGGTGGCGATGAGGATTTGCGCCTGGTCGGTCATGAACTTGACTTGTGACTCGCGACGCTCATCGACCGACATGCCGCCGTGGATGGTGGTGACTTTGTAGCCGTTGTTTTTCAGGCGGTCTTCTAGATAGAGGAGCGTGTCTTTGTGTTCGGTGAAAAGCACCAGCTTTTCGCCGTCAACAACTCCTTGGCTCTTCAGCAGATGCTTCAACTCTTGGTATTTCTTTTCCTCCTGATTCTGCATATAGAGGCTGTTGGCCATCTCATAGAGTGTCTTCACCTCCTGTGCCTCATGCTTCAACTCCTTGGGACTGGAAGCTGTGGTGAACCATTTTAGCTTCTTGGGGTCGCAAAGGATGGCATCCAAGGCGTCCTTCTCGTCGTCGTCAAGGTCTTCGTAGTCATCCACATTATCGTAGTCCACAAGCTCTTCCAGCTTTTCCTTCTGAGACCATAGGGCAGGGTTGCGGTCAAGCTCATCGACCAGCTCTTGCAAAGCCGTCCAACGGCGCTGCAAGGTGTTCTTGATGGCATAGATGGAGCTGACCAAACGACGCTGCATGACAGCGAGGGCAAGGGTAACATGGATGTTCTTGGTGGAGATGGCTTCTTCCTTGCGCTTGGTGAGGTACTTGGTAACCGCATCGTAGAGTTTCTTTTCCTCGGGTGTCAGCTGGTAGGAAACCGTTCTGGTGGAACGCTTCACATAGAGTGGGTTGCCCTCCCAATCTTTCATGTCCTCTTTCAGACGACGGATGAAGAACTTGTTCAGGCCGTCCTGGCTGAGTTCCTTGATGCGGTCGGCAGCGATGTCGGCAGTGGCGAAGATGTCTTCATCCAACAGCTGGAGCAGACGCTTGAATGTGTCTTGACGGCCACGGTGGGGCGTAGCGGTTAGAAGAAGGACATGCTCGCATCGTTGCGAGAGCATAAGAGCGGCCTCGTATCTTCGCGACCGATAGGTCTTCAGACCGTATTCGTAGGCCGACAGCTTGTGTGCCTCATCGAAGATGACCAAATCCCAGTTGGTGTTTTCGAGCACCTTCATGTATTTGTCGCGACAAATGAGGTCGATGGAAGCCACCAAACGGTCGTGAGTCTGGAAGATGGTGGGGTCGGAATTGAAGACTTGGCTATTGACCAAGGTGAAGGGCAGATTGAACTTCACGCCCATTTCATCCTCCTGCCACTGCTTGGTGAGGCCGCCAGGCGTGACGATGAGGATGCGCTCGACCATCTTGCGCATGAGCATTTCCTTGATGAGCAAACCCGTCATGATGGTCTTACCAGCACCAGTGTCGTCAGCCAAGAGGAAACGGATTCTCGGCTGCGGCAAGAGGAACTTATAGACGGCCTCCACCTGATGCGGTAGCGGGTCGACTACGCTACAGTTAATGGCAAAGAGCGGGTCGAACTGGTATGCTGTCTTGATGCGCTCGGCCTCGGCGAAGAGTTTGAACTTCTCAGGGTTGCCCTTGAAGTTGAACTTGCCTTCGTCGGCAACGACCTCCAGCGTTTCCAGCTTGGCGGCATCGATGATGACGCTGCTGGCCTTGTTGGTGTTCACGCCTTTGTAGCTGATGGAAAAGTGACTGCCCAAAGGCTGCACCTTGGTAACGATAACAGACTCGCTGGGAATCAGGTTTTGAATTATGTTGCCGACTTCAATCATATATGGGACTCCAGAATCAACCGACAAAAATATAAAATAATCTATTTTTGTTATAATAGTAATATAAAGTTTTCCTGATTTTGTTTACACAAATCACATAATAAAAATGCATAGTCATTTCACCCTCCGCTCATTTGAATTACCCAACCCCAACAATTCTCCACGATACTTCGCCACCGTCCTGCGCTCAATAATGAAGTGCAATTCTTTCAAAGTTTGGCAAATCTCTTCATCGCCCATGGGATTGCGTTTGTCCTCGTGGTCAATCATGTCTTTGATCATTTGGAGTAATGCGAGTCGGGGTACTTGGTCATCCTTCTGCTCCGGGCTTGCTGTAAATTTCCTAACAACGCCTTCGTCAAAGAGCGATGGTTTCTCTAAGGTGCTCTCATGATTGTCAAGCGAGAAGGTCTTTGTCGGGCCGTAGACGCATACGTCGCGGGCGCAACGCGACACGGTGGTGAAGTCCAGACCAGCTTCTCTAGCCACGTTTTCAAGGGTTAATGGTTTGGCATAGAAGTAGTTGCCCGTGACTATCAGTAAACGTTGCAGCTTCACGCAGGCTTGAAGGGTCTTGATGATGCTCTCGCGACCTATGCTGCCGTCGTAAGTAAACAAGGCAAAGATGGCTTGGTCGAAACCAAAGGTATCTGTCAGGTTTTGATAACTGTAATCGTTATAATCTTCCGAGAGCCCAAGAGTCTTTATGTCATATAGTTCCTTGAGCCGATTACCTTGGTAGTCAAATATGCAGACGCCCATTTTGGCTGGGTGAGAAGACCTTGTGCCTGTCGACACTATTGGGACGTCGGATTGCTTGCCAATGAAGTTTGCCAATTTCAATAGTTCTTCGGCCGAGGTTACCCGAACGGTGTGGCTTTTGTTGTCACTATCGGTGAAGGTAAAGGTAATCGTGTTGTAAACGCCGGTGAGGGTCAATGAGCGCTGAGGGTTGGTGGCATCGGGCACCGTTATGGAGTTTTTCATCATATAATTATGTTTGTTGGGGCTTTTGTTTCGACAAACGACGCGCCAAGAAAAATAAAATTGGCGCGTGATTTGTCAAAACAATATAGATTAGGCTGCAAGAGGGCCAAATTGAATTGGTCCCACTAGTTTTCTAAAAGTATTATTGAGCTGTCTATTAACATATTTCCTGTCTTTTCCAAGCATTTCCCCAATTACCTCAGCGGTCATAATTGTATGGTCAAAGAACCCAAAATAACAATGGGTGATGAAAATTTCTTCCGAAGTAAGTTTCCAGGAATACTGCTTAAGCAAAGCTTTAACTTGTTGTTTAGTGGAGTTTTTTTTCATAAGTATCAGGATTTTGTCGAGTTTTCTTGTTATCAAATATCGTGCCAAACATTATTTATAGGATGGGTAAAGTTGAAATAATAGTAAAAAGTCTTGATAAAGTGTGGTCGATATTATCCATTCTTTCAACGCTTATCCTTCTTTTTATAGAGCAATAATAGCTCATTATCAACCCTGGGTGACAAAAAAAAGCCAGCTCATCAAAGCTGGCTTATCACATTATGCATAAGATTTACCTGTTTTATTATTTCTTAATTAGTTCATGAACCACCCACGAACACGATAATAGACCAAGCATACGTGACTTCAATACAGGCTCACTTCACCACAAAGATCACGTCAGCCAAACTGTTGTAATCTTTGTCCTTAAAAGTGAAGTTAATTTTGCTCAAGGATGCTTTTGTGAAGCCATCAAGATAGTTTTTGACGGCAGGCTCAATCTGCTCGAAAGCCCGCTTCATTCTCCAGGATTGCGTCATGTCGGACGAATCCACCAAAACCAAGAACAATCGGTTTTCCGCTCCGAAACGCATTTCGCCTTGGTTTTCATACAGCCACTTCATAAGATCTTCCTTGTTTCTTTCAGCATCGTCAATGACTGCTTTGCGTTTGCTTCTCAATTCCGACAAAATGTCGTCATGGCCTGCTGCACCAAGTTTTTCCATGGCAACTGCGACTGAATCCACACCGTGCATGTTCATTTCCCGTTCTTTTGCCTTCAGTTTCAGCCATGCCAACTCGCTTTTGCTACCAAGTTCAGCTTTTAACTTTTCATTCATGTATTGGTTGGGGAAGTAGGTCACTTTCAGGTCGATAGGAGTGTCGTCAAGAAAGAAATCCACACTTTTGATCTCGCCAACAGCTGAAATGACTTTTGGGTGGTGCTTGAAAATGGATTCGATCAAGAACGAAGTCCAATTGTTGTACCAGCTGGTACGGACATAATTCCAAGCATTTGCCTGTATCTCCATTTGCTTACCTTCCAGTTCATCGTATTTGCTGATGACTTTTACAAATCTGCTTATCAAGTGTTTGTCAAGAGAATTGTTCTGGTCACCTCCCCATTCGTAGGTATTAATCTTATATAGGTCTTCTTTCAGCTGCTCCTCGTTCACTCCCATTTGGCGATACCATTCGTTGTTGATGTCGCACAAATAGGCATCCAGCATTTCTAAAGAGCGCTTTGGATTTCCTTCCAATATCGTAAACAACTCTATGTTCTGGTCTTTGATGCTGGTCGATTCAAGCTGGATGCCGTTCTTTTCCAAGAACTTCTTCATGGGCGCTTTCTTTGAGATGGCCTTGACTTTCAGCCATAACAATGCTTTATCGGTGTTGAAATCAAGAAACTTCTGGTCTTGGTACAGCTTTTTCCATTTGTCGTAACGAGCGTTGTTCATTTTGTATTTATTTTTTGTTTGGTGCAAATCAACAGAATCTCACTGCTGCCGGCCACACTGCCTTTCCCCCCTCTTGATTGTTGATAGGTTTTGTACTCAACCCTGACATCTCTGAAGGGTTTGATAAGCTCTACCATAGTGTCGATAGTCGGATAGCTGCGGTTGTTGTAGCTGATAATCCAATTGGGAATAGAATCGGATAGTTCGAACAGTCTGCGGAACGAGGGGATAATCTCGCTCTTTTTGTCGAACCCGCTATGGCGTTGTGGCTCATATCGTTTGATTCCGTTCACAAACCGCTTGTCCTTCCAATACTCTGTATAGGTCTCCAATAGGTGATAGAATCCTTGATAGTCGGCGTGGCTATCGCAATAAGGAGGATCGAAATACACCAAGTCGATTCCGCTCAACGTAGGTAGCAAGTCAAGGATGTCGTTACGAAAACTAATATTTTCCTTGCCATTGTCGAAAACCGCCGCATTGTACTTTGGCAACAGCTCCAAAAACAACTCCTTAACAGGACGTACCAAACTTCTGTTTCTTTTCACGCGCTCGGGGTTATTAGCGTAAACCAAAGCCTGTGTGTGTCCAAAATGCCCCATAGTAATTTTGCGGGTCAAGCTTCGATTCATCACGGCAAAAGCCAAGGATTGCTTGAAAGGATTACTCAATTGTTGAATGTTTGCCCTGAAGTTGTCGATGAATACGGCATCCTCTTTTTGAAAGAATATCCCGGTAAAGATGTCGTCCATCAGCGTGTAGTCCGCTTTGTTGGGCGCGTCTGAAAACAGGATTCTTAGATCATTATCATCCAACTTTTCCCTCTTATTCTCTATGAGTGCCTTGCCAATCTGGTTGTTGAAGCTCAAAAAGTCGTTGGTTATGGTTCTGTACCCCAACTGCTTGAAATAATAGCCAACAGATTGTGAGCCCGCAAAAGCGTCCAAGGCAGTTTCGACGTTGTCGGGCAAAAACCGTGCAATCCATGGCAAGAGATTCGCTTTAGCCCCCAAATACTGAGGCTCGGGGAACTTGTAAGCGAAGTTCTTATACTCGTCAAACAGGGCACCTTCAAACATTGGATATTTTTTTGCAAATTTACATAATTATTTGAGAAAAGCATATCTGATACATGATTATTGTCACGTCCCTGTTTCTATACTGATTTTTCCGTGTCCACTTTCAAAAGCCTATATGTTTCCTTGGAATTTTTCAAATTTCTTCGAATTATATGTTTGGATTTTTTCAGTTTCTATATGATTTGCAGAAAAATGAAGCTTCTGTTTATTTCGGGTGTATATGTTTTTTTCCTATTTTTGAAGCTCAAATTTACAACACAGCATACCATGATGATTCCCGACGAAGCATATAAAAACAATTTGGATCTCGTTGAGTTTGAAATACCCGAAGGCACCCGCCACGTCGGAAAAAGTGCTTTTGCGGGTTGCGAGAACCTGCGTTCCGTCATCATCCCCAACAGCGTCACCGTGATAGGAGAAGCTGCATTTTGGGGCTGTCGTAGCCTGCAATCTGTTGTGGTTCCAAAAAAAGTCAGAACAATTCGAAACGAAGTGTTTTACAACTGCTACCAACTGAAATCAATCATCCTACCTCAAGGACTGCAAAGTATTGGGGATTGTGCGTTCTCAAAGTGTTTTGAATTGGATAATCTCGTCATTCCTTCAAGCGTAAAGCGCATTGGAGAGTTCGCCTTCGACAGATGTGATCACCTGAAGCATATCGTTATGCCTTCAGACATCCAGATTGCAGAGAATGCATTTTGGGTCGACAATAACAATAATGTATAATAGAAATCATAACCAATGGAAAACTACAAAGTCAATGATGGAGTGGGGATCATCCCCGAAGGGACAACGGTAATTGCCGAGGATGCTTTTAGAGACCGCACCGACCTTATTAGCATTGATATCCCTGTTTCGGTGAAAGAGATAGGCGATGCTGCCTTTTTGGGGTGTTCTAACCTAAAAAACATCACCATTCCAGACTCGGTTACCAAAATAGGCCGTTTTGCTTTTGCTGATTGCGAGGAATTGACGGAAATCACGATTCCACATTCGGTAATAACGATCATGAAAGGCGCTTTCAGGGCTTGTTCGAAGGTGAAAAGCATTGTTTTGCCAAACAATGTAAGATACCTCAATGAGTTTTTATTTGAGCGTTGTGAGTCGTTAACCGAAGTCTATTTCGGCAAACATGTTATAGACATAAAACCATGGGCGTTTGAGGATTGTACATCATTAAAACATATTTATGTGCCCCAAGGACAGGTGGAGCAGATTAAAAACATGCTGCCCGAAGACCTTAGAGCGCTTGTTGTTGAACAGCCTGAGGAGGTTGGTGAACCACCTTTGTTTCTAAATTGATGAGTTGTTTCAGCAGGCCTATGGTGGGACTATTCTGCTCTTATGATTCAATACAATAGATAGACATGGCGTTTGGGATAGTTGTTAATGCAGATCTTCATATCAATCCTTTTCCAAGTAAATATAAATTCATATCTTTGCCAGTTCAAAACAACTTATTATGATAGACTTGGATACATACTGCTTAACGGAAGAACAATGGGAAGAAATGCCATTGAGAGACAAGTTTGCATTTGAACTTAACGAATGCATTATACCAGCCCAAGACACAATTCATAATGCAATGAACCTTGTTGAATTGCATTACAAGGCTTACGACTACACAGATGAAGAAAAGGACAAGATTTTAGATAATCTTCAAAGGGCTTGGGATATTTTACAAGACCCATTTTGATATTATTCTGTCACATGCTTTTTTCAGTGGGGAGCTAGTCTAAGATGCTTTCACAATTATATCTTGATCTCTTTCTTACTTCCCTCAACCAAGACGTTTTTTTCGCATTTCATTTCCACCTCAATGTGTTCAACTTTCAGGATGTGAACCTTTTTGGCATCGAAGACAGCGTAATTCTTCAAGCCATCGGGTTTTGATTGTGCCTGTGGCCACACATTGCAGAACACGCCGATGCTGTCTAGAAACGCTGCAGCGGCCTTTTCCGATTCCAAGCCTACCTTTTTGCTGTTGGTGAGCGTCATGCCGATCCATTTGCGAAATTCCTTTCCAAGTTGGGTCTTTTCCTGTGGGATGGCTTGGCTGAGTTTGGCTTCTGCCCGTTTGACGATAGCTTCAGGAACGGGTTTAGCCGAGACCAGATGGTTGTCATTGGATAATTCAGGAATCTCCACGGTGTAGAGATAATGGTCTTTAACGGGTGGAAGGTTGCGGGGTTGTGAATAATGCACCGCGCTGGCTTCCGACTCGGTCAGATAAACGCCAAAACCAAACTTGATGCCTGTGCCGTCTCCGGCTTTGCTCAAGTCGAATTTCTTGAAGAGTTCAGGTGAGCCATGATAACAGGTAATCATATCATTGCTGTTTTAAAATGTTTATAAATGCAAATGCGTCGTCGGGCAACTTGTATTCCAGCTTACCTTTGTCGCGCAGCTCCATGAGAAGCCGGCCTAAGAGATTGGGACCGACATAGGAACCTTCACGTAGTTTCACGCCCCATGCATCTGGGTTCTTTTTAGGAAAACTAGACTGGTCTTCAACGATGTATTTGCCTTTGGAACGTTCCAATTCTTGACGGAACTCCTCGCTCTGTTCGTATTTCTTTGTAAGACAGAACTTCATGGCATCGATAATCATCTTGCTCCAATCCTCGCGACGATGAGTCTTTTCCCAGTGCTTGGAAGTCATCTTGGGATTATTGGCACTAAAGATTGTTTTCACTGGTTCTTCGTCCTTGAATTTCATCAGCTGGAAAAGACGTTCGCTGGTATCGAAGGTGACCCCTTCTACAACGATGGGTATATGTCCAAAGTTACTGAAGACACCCCACTCCTCTGCCACCTTTAGAATTCTCACACATTCTGAAGCCGGGTATGACTGTAAGCCCCAATACTCAGGATAATTGTCACGTATAAAATCGGATATGCTATAAAAACTCATATTTTATCATGTATCATTCCCTTACTGCTCATAAAACTAACGCTCCTCGAGGCTATGGTAGCAGCTGTTTCCAGCACTTTTCTCACATTGCCTTCGGTAAGCTGAGCGATGTCGGTCTTGTCCATCTTGCACAGCTCAGCCAGAATGACCGATGTGGTCCAGTCGCCTGCGCCTTCCCAATCAACTTCGTTGGGATTGGGCACTGGCGCAACATGCTTCCATCCTTGACCACGTAGATTGAACATCATTCCCTTATCGCCCAATGTACGAATAAAGAGCTTGTCGGGATAGTTGTCAGTAAAAGCGACATCGGTGATATGGGTTCCCGAGAACTTCACAATGTCGCTCGCCTCTACGCAACGGAGAAACTTGTTCATCTCCTTATTGCCATCAGGCTCGTAATACACCAGCACGCCTTGTTCCTTCAGCGCTTTGGCCAACTCACGCGGTCCAGCCTCAGTCACGTCGAAGAAATAGGCGTCGGGCTTGAAATCAAGTTGCTCGAGAAAACCGGGCACCTGGTCTTTGCGGAGGTATTTCCGTTTCACGAAACGGCTGTTGGGTGACGTGAGATGGAAACCTATGGTATGCCGACCGTCCTGATCGAGCTTGTGCGTGCATTGTATTAAAGCGGTGCCCCCGTCAGGACTGTTCTTAACAAAACGTGTGTTGGCGCCGTAGTGTTTCAGGTCAGAGGTGATCTTCAACCCTTGTCTTGAATCGTCGAAATGGCCTATAGGGTATGTCTCCACGCCGAGATAAGGCAACATGGTCATCACATTGCCGCAAGTGTTACCTACCTCTTCGATGAAGAGCTTGTCAACGAAGGGGTTGCGTTTCTTGGTGGTGTCGAATCCCTCGGGGTATTCGCGTTGGTAGATGATGTCCAAGGCGATGTTGCCGGTACCTAAAATGCATTTCTTCATGTTATCTTGATTGATAATAATCCCAGTATTCCTTAACAAAATAGACGTTTCCCACATCTGTTAGCGGCTCGAAAAGCGGTGCCATAGTCTCTACGCCAAGGTTGGTCTTTTTGCTGATGCCTACATTCTCGATGACAAACGTCTTTTGAGGCTGGCTTAACACCTTGTTGATCAGCCCCTCGACATCTTTCTTGATCACGTCCATGGACGCACCGATGGTGCAGATGGGATAACCTGATAGGGGATAGTGGTTGAATCGGCTGATATGCGTGTTGGAGAAGCCTTTCTCGCCATCAGTGTCATCGGCGTTGCTGCCATACACCACAATAGTATCAGCGCTCCATCTTCTGACGTTCGGAGGCGTGACCCAGTGGTTGCTCAACTGGGTGCCGTCGAATTCGTTGATCACATCAAGAAGCTCCTTGGGAATACAATATGCCGCCTGCTCAGCCAGCTCGACTGGGACACCATAATACGCCGCGGCGATGGCTCCCGCCATGCAGGCCACCGTATCCGTGTCGTTGCCGTAGGTGATGGCTGTACGTATGACGTCTTCATAGTCGTTGCCGCTGAGGAAGGCGATGATGGCATCGGGAGTCGAATACCTGGCCAGCTCCTGGTGATAACCCTGGATGCTTGACTTGCTCTTGATCTCCTCAACGGACTGGTCAAGGTCGTACCCGAAGGTGAATTCGACATAGTGCTTGATCTCCTCTTTCGTCTTTCCTGTATGTGCCAAGAACACGGAAGTGGCTATGGCTTGTGCCGCCTTGATGCCTTCCACGCTGTTATGCGTCGGGATGGTGGCCTCCTCGGCCATCTTCATGATGTCGTCGAGGCTTTTCCCGCGAAAGCCAACGGCACTGATCCTCATCCCACTGCCGTTGCCGGCGCTGTTGTTCTGAATGCTCCAATCTTTTTCTTTAAGCCATCCTCTGAACGAGTGGCCAAAGCCTGCTGAGGGATACTTCTTTCCCCATGTCCATAATGCCTCGGCAAAGGATTTATGATGTAGTAGCGCATCAGCGATGGCAATCGTCAGCACGCTGTCGTCGGTGAAGGTGCTGTCGGCTCCAAACAGCTTGAAGCTCTTCTTTGGGGGTTCTTTCACAAATTCAAAGCGTGAGCCGGCGATGTCGCCGATGACTGCTCCAATAATACCGTAAATTTTATTGTCGTTTATCATTTTCATGCTTTTTGACTAAACAGGCCACAAAGATACTAATTATTGCCATGAAAGCATAAGCTTTTCAATATATGATTGATTGTCGTTGAGTCGGCTTGCCCTTGTGGGTAAGTGAGTTGTAATGTGAGGATGATGTCGCCGTTGTCCGTGTTGGGGAAACGAGCTGTTTTTGTGTAATGGACCGTCCCGGATGCGTCAATATCGTGGTGCACATAAAACACCTCGTCTTGTGGATAAAGGTCACGGGTGGTCAAGCCCGTGTCGTCCAAATCCATCCAGGTCATGTCCAAGCCCCCAGTGGCTGTCAATTCCAAGCCCTTGCCGTGACATGAGATGCCATCACCATTCTCAGGCGGTGGATCCATCGTCATGAAAGAGGGATAGTCCAGCTCAAAGCCGAAGCGTTCGTTGTGGTAATGGATGTACCTTGTGGTTTGGGTCTGACAACCCGTTAAAAACACAAGCCACAGAATTAGTAGTATCAACTTCTTCATAATCATATAGAATTAACCACCTTTCTTTTTCTTGATATTCAGATCGTATCCTTTCGACGGCCATCCCATGTGTATGTCGAGGATTACGCTGATGATGAGCCATACGACCATAAGCCACGACAGGAAGGAAAGCAACACATCCTCGACGATCTCTTTTGTCGGTATGTACTCGATCTCCTTGTTATAGAGGTAGAAGTATTCGTATGAGAAGATGCCTATGGCCGAGACAAGTATTCCGATGATGTACCAAGTGATAATGCTAGTCATACTATTGTGATATTAGGGTTAATGATAGAGGCTTCAGGCCGCACAGGAAGCCGATGGGGCTTCCTGCTGTTCTTTGGCGGTCTTTGGGAGGAGGCTCTTGGCAAAACAGTTCACGAGGCTCTTGGCCTGGGCCATTTCTCTCTTTGTGCCGACCAAGAGGTGGTAGAACACCGTCGACTTGGTGTTGAAGACAAGGGCCACGACGGGGCCGTTGCCTTGGGCGCGCAGACGGAGCGGTTCGACGCAGGGCTTGGCCTCGAAGGCTTTCTTGGCGAGCAACTCCGAACTTAGCTTTCTGAGCGAAAGCAGTTTGTGACGATAGGTCACCTCCCCAATGGTGACTTGTTCGTACCACACGTCGTTTACGAAGGTGGTTTGGTGGGTTTCGTTGCCGGCCGACTTGAGCATTTCGGCGAATTCCGTTTGGTTGAGCAGTTGGATCTCCATAGTATTATTGTTTTTTTGTTGATAATGGAGGGGAAAGACACCCCTGTGGCGCCCTGCCACATAAATACTATAGAACAATCCTATGGGTTTTTCAACCAGGGGGAGTGAAAAAAATTACAAATCCCTTTACAAATGTGGCACAATGTCTATGGTGCTGCTGGACGATTGCGGATTCTGATTGACCTGAATTTGTACAGGTATTTTTTCCTTCACTTCTTCGCGGTGGCTGATGGCACACACCTGGCGGTTGTTGCTGGCATGCAGCGACTCGAGTGTTTCGATAGCTTTGTACAAAGGCTCGCCGCTCAGCGTACCAAAACCTTCGTCGATGAACAAGGTTTCCACTTTCAAGCTTTGGCCAATCTCACTTAAGGCTAAGGCCAAGGCTAAAGAGACGAGGAAACTCTCGCCACCCGAAATGGTGCTCGCCGGACGCCTCACTCCGCCTTGATAGGCATCTTCAACGAGGATGATCAACTCTTGCCCAGGCACAGCATGCAAGGTGTAACGGTCGGTGAGGGTATGCATGTGGACGTTGGCAGCCTTAACCAAATTGGCGAGGATATAACTCTGGGCGATAAGACGGAATTTGTCGCCTTTGTCATCTCCAATCAGCTTGTCCAACTTGTTCCAACGTTCAAACACGGCTTTTCTCTTGTCATACTCAGTCTTAAGGTTGGCCAAATCCTCTTTTCTCTTGTCGTCGTCTTTCAATTGTTGTTCAATGGCGCCCGATTCTCTCCCCAAAGGAGCTATCTGCTCTTTCAGTACATTGACGGTGCCTTGCAATGACGCAATGGTTTCGTCCTCAGAAATTACTGGCTTGACCTTCTGGTGGTCTTCCAATTGCTCGTTAACAGCTGTCAACGCTCCTTGTGCGCTAGCAAAGGCCTTGGTTTTGTTTTCTATGGATTGACGCTGCTGCCCAATTTGGTCCTTGAGTTGCAGCAGTTGCTCCAAGCGAGGCTCAGTCATGTTGGGGTGCTCGCCTAAGTAGTCGTCTAGCTGTTTACGGTTGGTTTGGTGGTTGTCCATGGCCTTCTCTTTGGCTGTTAAGGTAGCCGCGACATGGTTTGACAACGACTGCATTTCATCTAGTATATTGGCCCGTTCTTCTGCTTTTTGAGGACCGAAAGATTCCCATTCAGGCAACTTCTCAAGCAGCTGTTTGAACGACACTTTTAGAATGTCGGCTTTGTTTTTCTTCAAATCGTCAAGGTCGCTTTGAAGCTTTTCGCGGTTCATGGCGCGTTTGATTCTTTTTTCAAGGTTAGTTTTATCCTGTTCCGTCTTTTCCATGGCTTGCTTCAAAACCTCAGTCGTGTGCTCGTCCAATTGCCTGATGTTGCATTTTTCTAATGAGCGCAACGCGTCCTCTTGGGCTTTGTGGAGCGATTGGTCTTCTTGGAACGCCTTCAGCTCTCTGTCGTAAGCCGGTTTGTTTTGCTTCAGCCAGATTGAATATGTGTTTTGCCGATTGTTAAGATCGTCAAACACTATTTTGGCGTCATCTCGATTCTTTTTTGCTTTGGCTACAATGGCTTTTAGTTGCTCCTCGTGCGGAACGGTGTCAAGCGATTTCACAGCTTGGCCACAAATGGGACATTTATGGTTCAATTGCAAATTTTCGCGCAGTTTTTCGGCTAAGGTGTCGACCGCCAAGTTCAGACGCTCGTATTCTTTATCCAATCTTTCGTATTCTTTTTTTGCTTCTTCTACCTTAGGCTGTAATTCGTCAAGTTGCTTGGTTTTCTCCACAATGGCAAGGGCTTGCTCATCGAGTTTTTTCTTCGTGTTTTCCCGAGCCGTTTGTTTGTCAAAATAGGCCTTGACTTCAGCTTGGGCAACACGAATATGGCCTATCATTGTTACCACCCCTTCTTTTTGGTCACTCAGTTCATTTGCAGAAGTTTGTTTACCTCCTTCGGCTTGGATTTCATCATCGATCATCTTGATCCGTCCGGTAATCGACTCAATCTCTTGATGAATGAATTCTTGTCCGTTGCGTAAGGTGATGAACTGGGACTGTAGCTGCTGGATGGTTTGGTCGGCATGGGACCTAGCTCTTTTTGCCTCATGGATGCCAGTCAACCAAGTGCGGGCATCGTATGTGCTGTCCCAATCCTGCACATTCTGCTGCTTGGTTTTAAATGACTCTGTCTCCATAGCTTCTTTGGCTTGAGTCAATACATCCAGTGCCTTTGTTTGGTTGTCGTGAAGGGTTTTATCCGTCGTCAACCAATTTACCTTCGTTTGCTTGGCCTCAAGTTGGGTGTTCAACGATTTTAGTTGCTTTCCGATGTTTATCAGGCTCTCCTCCAATGCAGCTCTTTGTTCCGGTTTCATCGCCTGCTCTTTTTTCTTTGGGTCCACCTCGTTCATCTCCTTCTCGTACTTGCGGTGTGTCAAATCGTACACTTTTGCTCCAATCTCGGCGTATTGCTCAGTGTTGGTGATTTTTTCGAGAATGGCGGCTTTCTCTTTATTGCTGCACTTGAGGAAACGGGTGAATTCGCCTTGGGCCAGCATGGTAGTGCGGCAGAATTGGTCGAAGGTCAGTCCTACGGCCGTTTGGATGGCTTCTATCATTTCTTTGTCCTTGCCGCTTCCTTTGCCATTGCCAGGTTGAGGAGAAGCTTCCGGGTGTGTCTCGTTTTCCAAAGACCAGGTGCGGTCAAGGTTTTTTTTCTTGCGAACTACGTGCCATTCGGCCAAATATGCATTGCCATCGTTGCCCAAAAACGAAAGACGCGTATAGGCTTCCAAAGTGTTTTTTCGCATCAACTGCATGGTGTCCGTGATGTCCAATGTGTCGGCATCGTTTTCCTCCCATTTGCCGTCCATCTCCGAGTTGTTCAAGCGCGGTGTAGTGGCGTAGAGTGCCAAACAGATGGCATCCAAGATGGTGGATTTGCCGGCTCCTGTGTCGCCCGTGATGAGGATGACATTGCTGTCAGACAGCGGTTTGGCTTCAAAATCGATGACGGCATCCTCTATGGATGCAATATTGTGGATCTCCAGCTTTTTCAGTTTCATGATTAGTCCTCCTTGATTTTTAGTTTATCCAGTACTTCTTCAAACAGCGGTTGCATTTCTTGCTCGTTAAACAAGGCATTGTGAGTGTCGGCGGCAAACATCTTTACCACGCTCCACGGGTCAGTGGCCTGGAATTCTTCCACAGTCATTTGTTGCTGACTGCCGTTGCCGTGGTCAAAGGTTCTACGTTTGGCGTTGATGTGACAAAAGATATAGTCCTTGTTTTTTGCCTGCGCAACGGCTTCGTCGTAGGCGTTGGACGGAATGTTTTCAAGGTCTATGATATTAAGGCGAATGTATGCTTTTTCATCGGCTGGTAATGACACATACAGCGCATGCACGTCATTCCATGGACCGAACTCTGTTGTGTTTTCGGGATTTGGCAATGTCACTAGCGGGCACGGATTGTTTATCTCCACGACAGTATAATTGTCGTCGGTGAGCACTGCGTTGTGTGCAGGGATGTCCACAATAGTCACTGAATGCGTGTAAGCTTCGTCGAAGCTGACAGCCATGGGCGAACCGCTATAGCGGACATTATGCTTGCCCGTATGCACAAACTGGGGCTTGTGGATATGGCCTAACGCCAAATAGTCGTATCCGGTGCCTATGGAACTGATGTCGACAACGTCCACGCCTCCCACGCGCTTGTCGCTTACTTCTTCGTGTCCCATGAAATCGACTCCAGAGATGGCTGTGTGTGCACTGAAGACCACAGGCAGGTTGTCTTTGTTCTTTTGATTAGCTAAGTCGATCAGCTGTTGGTAGATGTCTTCCGGCAGAAAACGATCGTTGGTGAACGGTAGGGCAATGACATAACCTTTATCAGGTATCTCAATGATGTGAGCGTCCAGATTATCTTTGTCAAACTTGCCGACCATATGTACATTGAGTGCTTCCCAAGGGGTCTTGAAAATCTCGTGTTTCGTTCCACTATCATGGTTGCCTGCCGTGACGACGATAGTCATTTCTGGGCAGGTCTTGCATAAGGCTGCAATGGCTTTGTTGAACATTTTCTGCACTGCAGGCTTTGGGTCTACAGTGTGGTAAACATCGCCTGACACGAGAAACAGGTCGGGCTTTGTCTCTTCGGCAATCTTAACCATCTGGTTAAGCATATCTTGCTGTTCATCAGTGCGGTCGTGGCCGTAAAGCACATGTCCTAAGTGCCAATCGCTGGTATGTAATATTTTCATGGTTATTTCTTTTTCGATTGATGGTTTTTTATTCGATAGCAAAGGTAGTATTTATTTCCGGGATTATATGAAGATCCTGGAATTATTCAAATCACCAGGGAAGAAATAGTTCTTCAGTTGAAAGATTTCCTTGGCGTTGTCGTGCATTTCGCTGAATGCAATCTGATAGAGGGCGCCGTCGCTCTTCAGATCGTCGGGATAGCCGGCCATAGCTTGGGTGAAGACCTTTTGGGCCAGGGCAGGGTTTTCGTGACGCAGGTGACTGAAGCGGTAGGTGGTGCCATAGAGCAGAGCCCGGGTAAGCAGGTAGACATACTCCTCGTCGTTGAGTTCCACCTCCACCTTCTGGTGATCGAAAAGTTTGCGCTCTTCTATATCGACTTTGGCACAGGTCATCTCATACAGTGGGTAATACTTGGGTCTTCTCATGGAGTTGGCATACTCTTTGGCGACTTTCTCGCATTGGTCTTTATCATCGTGCAGCCATAAAGAGAACTTGGGAGGGAGCTCGTTATCCGGTTCAAAGAGCTCGGCAGGATTCATGTTGGGGTCTTCAAGAAAAATCATAATCTTTGTTTTTTTGTGAATGATCCGTATTAATTATAGAACAAACATATTGGTTTTTCAACCATGGTGGTCAGAATAACCAAAAGTGGATTTCATGCAAAACACCTCATCCCCTCATAGTTATACTTCACAAAGTCCTTTTCCTTGTGGCAACTGGCTTGCAGGCGCGGCACCCATTCATCCAGGGGTAGGCCTCCTTTCAGGTAGGTGTTGATGGTCTCGCAAAAGAGGTTGACTTCGTTGAGGATGTCCTCGTTGGTGTTGTCGGGGAACCCAAAGCCCTCAGCCTCGTTAATATTGGAGACAAACATGGAAGTGAAATAGCCTTGCAAGCCATAGCGCTCGGCGAAGCTGCTGGCAAAGCACCAGATGCCTATCACCTGCCTGCCTCTCAAGAGATCGACCATGCTGTGATCAACAACATAGCCGAACCAGTCCCTGTTGAACAGACCGCTGCTGGATCCGTGCCCGAGGCACATCACCAAGGGGTCGTCGTCGCGCTTAAGTTGCGCGACGACTTCCTCCTTGGTGGGGTTGTACAATAAGGTTACGTTCTCAAGACCCTCGTAGGTTTTCTTCAACCGAGCGGTGTCCTCCATTGTGTCAACGTGAATCACTATCATAATCTTTATATGTTTATTGTTACTAACTACGGAAACCTATTGGCTTACGGCTATTCGTGTTGCTCCTGGCAATCTGCTCCTTCGAGCAGAGCTCCTCGATGTGGTTGAGGTCAGGGGTGCCACCAAAGAGCAGGTGGTCAACCATCACCTTGCGTGCGATGTTCTCAATCTGGCCACCGCTGAAGTTGTAGGAGCGGGCCAACACATTGGCATCGGCATCGGCAAGGCCCGGGATGAAACTCTGCCAGATGTGGGTCTTGGCCTCCACACTGGGTTGGTGGAACTCTACCTTGTAGAGGAAACGTCTATCGAAGGCACTGTCAAGGTTGCAGGTCAGGTTGGTGGTGGCAATCATAATGCCATCGATGTCTTCCATAGCCTGGAGAAGGATGTTCTGTATCGCATTCTCCGTCTTCTCGAGGGTGGGGTTGTTGCCTCCCAAGTTCGTTCGCACCGAGAGGACCGCATCAGCTTCGTTGATAAGCAGGATGGGGATGTGTTTCGATTTCTTCACGTGCGCGGCATAGCTCTCAAAGATGCTTTTCACTATCTTCTCCGTCTCACCGTACCATTTATCTCGTATCGACGAAATGTCGACCTGCATAATGTCGCGACCCGTCATACGGGCCAGTTGCAAGGCTGTCTCTGTCTTGCCCGTGCCCGGACCGCCATAGAAGAGGCAGTTGAATCCTTTGCGGAGGTTGGCCTTCTCCAAGCGTTCGCGTATGGCTTGCAGCTGCTCGTCTTCGAGCAGGTGCTGCAAGGTGTCAATTTGACCCTGGTCTTCTGCGCAGTAGAACAGCGACTTGGGATTGATATCGTTGCAGTGGAGAATGTTGATGTGTTCGTCATCCTCCTCCTCTTCATTGGCAATAATGTCATATTCGCTGAGGAAGAGCTTGCGGGCCTTGTCTGTGAGTTGGAAGATGTTATTTGATAAGAAGTCATCTTGTCCTGTAAGCGTTAGAATTCCTTCCTTGATGAAAGGGTGATTTCCGTTGTTCATCAGTATGGGGAACTCGTCATCAATATCGTCTGTGGAGAGGAACTCCAGCTGACCGAGGGGAACCCTTATCTGTTGGTCCACGACGAGTCGTTTGCAAAAATAGAGTAGGTATAGCTTATCAAATTGATTTACTCTCAATCCGTTAATACTGCGTGCGATAACCAGTTGAGGATTGTTGTTGAGCAACTCTATGGTCTCGTAGAGTAGCTCGTCTTCGTCAATTTGACCGTTACGACCTGCTTCACGCACCAAGGCAGTAAAGCGTTTCATAAACTCTTCTGCTGTCAGATTGGCTGTGTTGACAATAGGTAAGGATTGGTTGTTGCAAAAGGCCGCCTTGGCCTTCTCACTTAGCTGATAGGCAGGTCCGCTGCCATGAAAGCACCCGCGTTTTCTGATGTAGCGGCGGTGCGTCAGTGTCTTCAGGTTTTCCGTCTTACGCATTATGGTTATGGGAGAACAAGTGAAATAGTCCGTCATTTCTCGCGTGTTCACGGTACTCTCAGAGTCAGAAATGAAGGGGCAGAGCATTACTGTCTCTTCTGGTGTCAGTTCAAGGTCGGCAGCCGTCGACTCAATCAGTGATTTGTGGCGCTTGAAGAACTTGTCTTCAAAACGGCTGCCTCGTGCCAGTTGTATGAGTTGCTCGAGCTTGTCGAGCAGACTCATACTTTTCAGTTTCGTCTTATTGACCGGAGTGGCCTGTGCGTAGTAGGGGATGGGGTTGAACACGTCTTCGTCCAACGCAGTGGGGACTTGCTTTCTTTTCATAAGACGGATGTTTTAAAGGTTCTTTATATTGTTTATTGTGTAGACAGGGACGCTAAACTTGTGCCCCGTGTCTATTTGCTTATAGAGCGCCAGATGCGATTTATCAACCAGCGCATTGAAAAAAATGTCAAGCACAGAGTTTGAAAGAGATCTGCTCGTCCAAGACCTGCCCACGAAGCTTATTATGGACCCCGTTCAATTGTTTGCAAACAGCTTGTGGAGTAACTTGTTCCAAGGTGGCAATCTGCTTATACGTCATGGGCTCGCCCTTGTAGCCATAGCGTCTGTAAACTAAGGTTTGGTCTTTCGACTCGAGTTTGGACACCGCCCTGTTTAGTTTCTCCAATTGACATTCGTGTTCCCAATCCCAGTTGCAATACATACCCTTGGCTTGAATCTTGTCAAAAAACGATGGATTGGGGCTATCCCAATCAAAATCGTATGCATCGTACCTGACAATAGAAACCGATTCGCGTTGTTTGTCAGACATTTTAACAGAAAACAAGCTTCTAATTTCAGCCAACATATCATTCCAAATGCAATGCGAAGCATGGGTTCGAAAATTAGCCCCACGAGAGGGGTCATAACTTTGTGTGGCATTGACCAAGGCCTCATCACCCGCACTGACAAGGTCATCAACCGTCACCCACGAGCATTTTTGATACCGCTTGATAAGTTTCCGAGCAAGAATACCAACCAAATCGTAGTTTGCTTGAATGAGTTGGCTTTGATTGGGGGTAATGGTTTCGAGGTTGCGGCAGCTCAAGGTGCCATTGATAAGAGTAGAATTGTCTTTCATAGGCTTGTTTTTGTTAATTAAATTATTGAATATCATATTATTATCTCGTTTAACAAGGGTCAAAACCAGAGCATAACTATCGAAGCCAACACTAAGGAACCGATATGTTGAGGGTCATAATCTTTAATTGCAGAGTGCCTAATACGTACAAAAATCGGGCCAAAAAAAATCAAAAATCACAGTGGACAAGAATTTTTTTTAATAAAAGTGTTTTGAAAGCTGTGTGTATATACCTTTGGTATATACCGCACATCCAGAGTGCTCGAAAAAATAAAAACCGCTTTGCCAGATCTCATTCCCAAGATTTGCCTATCTTTGCAAAAAATCAAGAATGGACTCGGAAAAGATTATACTAGGCATCGACCCTGGCACGATGGTGATGGGTTATGGCGTCATCCGTGAGCAAGGCAAGCAGATGGAACTCATCACTATGGGGGTCATCAACCTGAAGAAGTTGGAAAATCAGGCACTAAAGTTGAAAAAGATCTTCGAACGCGTGCTGGAAATCATCAACGAATACCATCCCGATGAGCTGGCCATCGAGGCTCCGTTCTTTGGAAAGAACGTGCAGTCGATGCTGAAGCTGGGACGCGCCCAAGGCGTGGCCATGGCAGCCGCACTTTATCGCGACATCCCCATCTTCGAGTACTCGCCGAAGACCATCAAGCAGAACATCACAGGCAACGGAAATGCCTCAAAGGAGCAGGTGGCCAAGATGGTGCATTTCATCCTCAAGACCGACGAAGACCCAAAATTCTTCGACGCCACCGATGCCGTGGCCGCTGCCGTATGCCACTCCATATCAAAAGGTAAGGATGTGAACTACACCAAGCACACCACCGAGAAGGCCAAGGCGCACCGCAAGCCCGATTGGAGCAAGTTTATTGCGGAAAATCCAGATAGGGTGAAATGATGTAAGAAATCGCCCGCCTATAGATTCCTTTCTGGCGCACTATCCCACGCAGGAATGACATAGAAAGGCGATTTCTGTTATAGTTCTGACGACAGATGGTATTTTCCGCTGCCGTAGGTCTTCACTTCGTAGCCGTTTACCGTAGGCAGACAGACCTCGGCCGTAGTGTTGGCCGGAATGACGATGTCCCATTCAAAATGGTTGCCCTCACGCTTCCAATGGCTTTCGATGCGACCTGAAACAGAATTATATGAGCAGTTCACAAAGTCCAATCCTTCAATAGGATAAGGCTTGAGTTGGATTTTGCTATAGCCTGGCTCCAAGGCACGGATGCCGCCGAGGTATTCATATTCCCAGAGGATGAGGTCGCCGAGTAGCATCACATGGTTGCCCGAGTTCATGGCGGGATCGGCGGTGTTGCCGTTCCAGAGCTCCCAGATGGTGGTGGCACCGTTGCGGTACATGTAGCCCCAACTGGGATAGGTGTCGTTGGAGGCAATCTTGAAGGCGAGGTCGCCGTGGCCGTATTCTGTCAGGCAACGCATCAGCTGCTGGATGCCGATGACGCCCGTCGACACATGGCCGCCACATTCGTTCATCGTCTTGTCGATGATGCTTTCCATTACCTTGTCTTCCAAGCCCTTGGGTACCATTCCAAACCACAATGGTAGGATGTTTGCCGTGACCGTATTGTTGGCGTAGACGCCCGTCACGCGGTTGAAATACTTGTCGTTGAAGGCGATGGTAGAAGTGGTAATTTCCTTTTGGAAGAATGTCACATCTTCGTCAAAGCCTAAAATCTCGGCGAACTTGGCCATCTTGCCGCAGAGGTAGCAGTAGAATGGTGTGGAGATGACCGTCGCATCGGTGATGCGGGTCGCGTCGTTGGAGTGGATGAGTTCGAGCGACTCGGGCGGCATGCACCAGTCGCCGTAGGTGTCGCGAGGCATGAGGCCTGCCCGCATGTAGTCGTTTTTCATGTGGAGCATCCATTTCTTCCAAGCTGCATAGTGTTGGCGGATGGGCCCCACATCGCCGAAACGGGTGTAGAGCATATCCGTAACGGTGACCACCGCGCCGGGCCAAGTCATATTATCAGTGTAGCCGCGCCAATAGGGGGGAATCACGTTGGGAAGTGAGCCGTTTTCCCATTGGCTGTCCTCGGCATCGGTGAGCCATTTGGCGTAGAGTTGGTGGTTGTTGAAGATATACGACTCGCCGTAGTTGCCCGTGGTGCGGTCGCCCGTCCAACCCATGCGCTCGTCGCGTTGCGGGCAGTCGGTAGGCATCGAGCGGTAGTTGCCTCGGATACCCCAGTAGGCGTTGTGGTACACCGCATTGATAATCTCGTTGGAGGTCTTAAACGAACCAGTCACGGGCATCTCGTCGTAGATGACCCAGCCCTCGAAGTCGTCCGGATTGGGCGTTTCGCGAAGACCAGAGATTTCAACATAGCGGAAACCGTGGTAGACGAACATTGGATGCCATTCTAGTTGAGAGTTTAGAGTTGAGAGTTTAGAGTTGTTGGCAACGATGTAATGGTCGGTATTTTCCGAGCTACGTAGGTTGGCGGTATAGAGAAGGCTGTCGGGGGTGAGGAGTTCGGCGAAACGTAATGTGATGACATCGCCTGGTTGTTGTCCGCGGGCCTTCATGTCGATGAAGCCGACCATGTTTTGGCCCATGTCAAGGTACCATTTGTCTCCATTCTGGAATAAACTGATGGGTTTCATTTTCTCCATCACGGTGATGTTGGGATTGGGCTGAGGACTGAGTTGACCTTCGGGGGCTTCTACAAGTTCGGCTTGAAGCCACGCGGAATCATCGTATTCTGCTAGGTTCCAGTTGCCAAGGTCAAAGTTTCCGTCGTAGGTCTCGCCATCCCATTCGTTGGCGGTGCGGATGGGGCCACGGTTGGTGATTTTCCAGGTCTCATCGCTGATGATGGTTTCTTTTTGGCCGTCTTTATAAGTTACTTCAAGTTGCAAAAGCAGTCGTGGTGTGCCGAAGCCAAACACATGGTCTGTGCCATCCCAGTTGGGGTTGACGGCATTGTAGCGGAGGGATGTGTAGCGTCCGCCTTCAAGGATGATGCCCACGGCGTTGTCGCCTTGCTGGAGCATCTTGGTCACGTCGTAGGTGTTGAAATACACGCGCTTCGAGTACCAGGAAAGCGTAGGTTTCAGCAGTTCCTCGGGAGCGATTTCCCGTCCATTGAGGTAGGCACTATAAACGCCCATGCCGCTGACATAGAGCCTCGCCTCGCTGACCTCACCTTTGAGGGCAAAGTCCTTACGAAGATAACGCGCCGCCAAACGGGTTTTGCCCACCAACACATCGTCGTCAAACTCGTGGCCAATCCATTTCGCTTGCCAATCCTCTTGATTTAGTAGGCTGATTTCAAACGATTTGACATCGCTTGCCAGCTTGGCTTTCTTTCCACCTTTAGCCGTCACCGTCGTGATGACTTTCCAATAGGCTTTGTCGCGGCTTTTCAATTCCTTGCCTGCGTATGGGATGTAAAGCATTTGGCTTGAAGGAATTACGCCCGAATCCCATAGGTCGCCGATGTTTTTTTGGGCGTTTTCGGAGGTTGTGGCCACGATGATGCGAAAGTTTTGTTGCCTTACCTCGCTTTCTGTGGTTTGTTTTTCTTCATCACTTCGGCAGTCGGTTCCATAATTCCAGCTGAATCTCGGCTGCGCCGTGGCCAACGCCTGCTCGTGGAATTGCTGCTCCACATAGGGGTTGGTGATACTGACATTCACGTCGTTGTTGCAACTATACAATAAGAGAACAGTTGCTACGAAAGCAACCCATAGGCATTTGTGCAATTTCATATATTTTGTTGACTTTAATGCGTCAAAATCTCCAGTCCGGTCTCGGTCATGAGGAAGGTGTGCTCCCATTGGGCGGAAGGCAGTTCGTCCTCGGTGATGACGGTCCAGCCGTCGGCCTTGTCGATGAAGACCTTCCATGTGCCCATGTTGATCATCGGCTCAATGGTGAACACCATGCCAGGGACGAGCAACATGCCCGTGCCTTTTTTGCCATAATGCAACACTTCGGGGTCGTCGTGGAACTTGACGCCTACGCCATGACCGCATAGGTCGCGCACCACGCTGAAGCCGTTCTTATGGGCGTGTAGCTGAATGGCATTGCCGATGTCGCCAACGAAACCGAAAGGCTTGGCGGCTTCCATGCCCACATAGAGGCATTCCTTGGCCACATCCACCAACTTCTGCTTGCGAGCTGTAGTTTGTCCGATGACATACATGCGCGAGGCGTCGGCATAATAGCCATTTAATATCGTGGTGCAGTCCACGTTGACGATGTCACCCTCCTTGAGGATTTCCTTTGCCGAGGGGATGCCGTGGCAGACCACCTCGTTGATGGAGACGCAAACGCTCTTGGGATAGCCTTCGTAGCCCAAGGTGGCCGGGATGGCACCGTGTTCGATGGTGTAGTTATGAACCAGGTCGTTAATCTCCAAAGTGCTCATGCCTGCGTGGATCTTCTCGCCCACAAGGTCAAGAATGGCCGTGTTGATGACGCCACTCTTCCTGATGCCTTCAATCTCTTCGGGGGTGCGGATGAGGCTGCGCTTGGGCACCATCGCACCCTTGGCCTCCATGGCCATCACCTTTTTGTCCAATGCTGTCGGTTCCTGTCCGGCCGGCACACGCCATACTTTACGCCTGGTAAACATATCGTTCTTATTTTGGCTGCAAAATTAGTGATTTTTTGAATACGGCCCTTCGACAAGCTCAGGGACCTTAGCTATAATGTTAGAATAAGGGTGTCTGAGCCCGTCGAAGACCCCGACTATTTCGCTATCACTATTCCCAACTCCTTATTAATCTGCTTGCGGATATCATCAAGGTCTTTTTTCTGTTTAAGTAGGATGATCTGGTCGGCGGCATCAGTGGTGTTTTTCAACTCCTCTTCGACTGCTTTGCGACGTTCTTCAATGATAAGGTCCTTATAGCGGTAAAGCGAAGATAATACAGTGTTTCTCAGATTGTTCTCTTCCTGTTTAACAAAAATGCTGTATTTATCCCATTGGTCAAGTTTATATGGTGAAAACAGCAAGTCGGCGGCCAATTGGGCGATGGTCTCATCCTCGTTCGACGTGAAAACCTGATCATCGGGGATGTATCCATCGTCAAGGGCTTTGTCAAAGATGTCAAAAATCTTTTTATTGACGACATTGGTGAACACAAACCCGTCCATCTTCAAATCATCGATAATCAGTTGAGCCACAGAGAATTGCTCATACACCTTTTCGCCCTGCTCGTCCAACCGTTCGTCGACAATCATCTCCTTACCGAACATGAGCAGCAGCCTAACCAGTTCTCGTTCCTGATAATAACCCGCTGGGAGTTGGTCCTCGACGGTTTCCTCCTGTTTGGGCGTGGTGGTGTCGGGCTCAGGAACCACATTGTCCTCAATACCCAGGTTTTTCTTCAACTTGGCCCTGAGAATCTTGTTGAGCTCGTTGGTGAGCGTCTGCTCAGGCATGTCCAAGAGGCGGCTGCATTCTTTCACATAGGTGATGCGGAAGATGCTATCGGGGATGACGGAGATGGTCTCCACGATGTCGCGAATGACTTGTCCGCGTTTGATGGGATCGTTTTCGGCGTCTTTCAGCAACAGTTCGGTCTTGAAGCGGATGAAGTCCTTGGCATTCTCTTTCAGGTAGTTGCTGACATATTCTACCGAAAACTCCTTGCCAAAGGTGTCAGGGTCGTGTTCGGGCGGCAACACCACCACACGGACGTTCATGCCCTCAGAGAGGATCATGTCGGTGCCACGCAGGGCGGCATGAATACCCGCTGCATCGCCATCGTAGAGCATGGTGATGTTCTTCGTATAACGCTTCACGAGGCGAATCTGCTCCATCGTCAATGAGGTACCGCTACTGGCCACCACATTCTCGATGCCGATCTGGTGCATACGTAACACGTCGAAATAACCTTCCACAAGGATGCACTCGTCCTGACGGGCGATGGCATTCTTGGCGAAATAGATGCCATAAAGCGTCTGTTTTTTGTCGTAGATCTCCGACTCGGGCGAGTTCTGGTATTTCGGGCTTTTCTTGTCGTTGACGAGGATACGACCACCAAAACCGATAACGCGCCCCGTCAAGCTGTGAATAGGAAACATCACACGACCATGATAACGGTCGTAGAGGCCGTTGTTGCCTTTGATAGACAAGCCTATTTGCTCCAAGAGCTCCTCGGAATAGCCGTTTTTCTTGGCATGTTCGGTGAAGGCGTCCCATTTGGCAGGATTGTAACCAAGGTGGAATTTCTGGATGATGGGATCAAAATAGCCGCGCTCACGGAAATACTCGAGGCCGATGGTCTTGCCTTCCTCGGTATTCCATAGCGTATCAACGAAATACTTGTCGGCAAACTCGTTGATGTTGAACATCTTCTCGCGGATGCTCTGCTGCATGATCTCCTCTGGGGTCTGCTGCTTTTCCTCGATTTTGATGTTGTACTTCTTGGCCAGATAACGCAGGGCCTCGGGATAGGTGAAATGCTCGTGTTCCATGAGGAACTTGGCCGAGTCGCCCGCCTTGCCGCAGCCGAAACATTTGAAAATGTTGCGTGCAGGATTGACACTGAACGACGGCGTCTTCTCATTGTGGAAGGGACAATTGCCCCATAGGTTCGAACCACGCTTCTTCAGCGTGACGAACTCGCCTACAACCTCTTCAATGTGAGCGGCTTGCAGGATTTGCTCCACTGTCTCTCTTGGAATAGCCATCGTTGTGTTTTGTGTTGCAAAACTACGAAATTAATTCATACCTTTGCAAATTGTATCAATTCTATAGACCATGAAAAAAATCCATTTTTTGTTGTTTGTTTTGGGTCTAATGGCCATAGGCTGTACCGAAAAGCCAAAGGCCACCACCGAAAACGACAACATTGCCGATTATATCCAATACGTCAACCCCATCATCGGGACGAACGGCATGGGGCATACCTTTCCAGGGGCTTGTGCGCCCTTCGGCATCGTGCAACTCAGCCCCGACACCGACACCGTGCCGCACAACATCGATGGCGTTTACCAACCTCGGGTATATGAGTATTGCGCTGGCTATCAACACAAAGACAGCACCATCGTGGGATTCAGTCATACCCATTTCAGTGGCACGGGGCATTCCGACTTAGGTGATATTTTGGTGATGCCCGTGACAGGTGAGATCAAGTTCAACCCGGGCACACAGACTAACCCCGATGCTGGTTACCGTTCTCGTTTCAGCCATGACACGGAAATAGCCGTGCCAGGCTATTATGAGGTTTTCTTGCAGGATTATGGCATTAAAGCACAATTGACAGCCACGGAACACGCTGGCATCCACCGCTATACCTATCCGGAAGGCCAAGACGGCAGCATCATTCTTGACTTGCAGCACGGCATCTATAACTACGACGGCAAGACCCTTTGGGCCAACCTCCGCGTGGAGAACGACACCTTGCTGACGGGCTACCGTATCACCAATGGTTGGGCGAGAACGAACTACACCTACTTTGCCATCAGTTTCAACCAACCCATCAAGGATTATGGCTACCGTGAGTTGCAGAAACCCAAATACAATGGCGGTTGGGGCAAGTTCGACGTCAAGCATAACTTCCCTGAGATGACGGGACGCAAGATTGTGGCTTATTTCACCTTCGACAATCCCAATACTTTAAAGATGAAAGTCGCCCTCTCCGCCACCAGCACCGAAGGTGCCTTGCGCAACCTTCATGCCGAGACCGATGGTCGCAACTTTGAGCAGTTGTTGGCCGAAACGCAATCCAAATGGAACAAGGAGCTCTCCATCCTGCAAGCAGAAGGCAGCGAAGACCAGAAGGCAATGCTCTACACCTCGTTGTATCACACCATGATCAATCCCTCCATTTATATGGATGTGGACGGACAATACCGTGGCCTCGACCACAACATCCACCAAGCCGAGGGCTTTACCAACTATACCGTGTTCTCGCTTTGGGACACCTACCGCGCCTTGCATCCGCTCTTCAATGTGTTGCAACCTCAACGCAATGCCGACATGGTGCAATCGATGCTGAAACACAGCGAGCAGAGCGTCCACGGACTACTACCTGTGTGGTCGCACATGGGCAACGACAACTGGTGCATGATCGGCTACCACGCTGTTTCGGTGCTTTCGGATGCCTATGCCAAGGGCACTGCCCGTCATTGCGAGGAGGCACGACGAAGCAATCCAGATGAAAAAGCGATGCTAAAAGCCATGCAACGCAGCTCAACTTGCCCCTATTATGTCAACCTTGATGACTATCAACAACTCGGTTACGTCCCCTTCGACAAGAACAGCGGTTGTGTCTCCATCACTTTGGAATATGCCTACGATGACTGGGCCATTTACCAAGCTGCATTGAAAGCCGGAAAACAAGAGATGGCCAACATTTACAAACAGCGCGCTGCCAATTGGCGCAACACCTTCGACATGGAGTTGGGTTTTGCCCGTCCCAAGATGAGTGATGGCACTTGGAAAGCACCCTTCAGCCTCTTCGACACCGAGGGCGAAGGCTTCGTGGAGGGCAACTCCTGGGTGTATTCGTTCTATGTGCCTCAAGACGTGAAAGGCCTCATCGAGGCCATGGGCGGTGATGCACAATTCATCCACAATCTCGACACTTTATTTGTCATGCAACTGCCGCCCGAGTTCTTTGAGAACACCGAAGACGTCACCGAGGAAGGCTTGATGGGCTGCTATAACCATGGCAACGAACCCGCGCATCATATCGCGTACCTTTACAACTGGACCTCACAACCTTACAAGACCCAATACTGGCTGCGCGAGATCATGAACCGCTTCTACAAAAACAACATCGACGGCCTCTGCGGCAACGACGACTGCGGCCAGATGTCAGCCTGGTACATCTTCTCTGCGATGGGCTTCTATCCCGTCTGTCCCGGCAGCGACCAATATGTATTAGGTGCACCTTATCTGCCCTATCTGAAAGTGCGCTTGGGCAATGGCAAGACATTGGAAATCAAGGCTGACAATGTAAACGATGAAAACCGATATGTGCAGAAAGTGACGCTCAACGGGCAAGAGATTACGAAGCTTTACCTCACGCATAAGCAATTGATGCAAGGCGGGGAACTGGTCTTCGAAATGGATGGTGAGCCGAATCTGGAACGCGGCATGAGACCCGAGGACAAACCATATTCGATGACAGAATGAAATGATGTAAAGACGTTGCACGCAACGTCTCTACAAACCGAAAAATACCTATTTTTGCAGAAAATATCTAACCTATGAATATTGCCGCGTTGGTTTCGGGGGGTGTCGACAGCTCCGTGGTGGTGCCATTGCTCAAGGAGCAGGGCTACGACCCGCATATCTTCTATATCAAAATCGGTATGGAGGGCAAGGAAGACCTGTCGAGCTGTCCATCGGAGGAGGACATCGAGATTACAACCTACATCGCCAAAAAATACGGATGCAAATTCGACATCGTGGACCTGCAACACGAGTATTTCGAGACCGTCGGAAAGTACACCATGGAGATGGTGCGTAAGGGCCTCACACCCAACCCCGACGTGATGTGCAACCGTTGGATCAAGCTCGGTGCCTTTGAGGAGAAAGAAGGCCAAAATTTCGACAAGATCGCCACAGGTCATTATGCCCGCTCGTGGGAGGATGAAAACGGCATCTTCTGGCTCGGCACAGCGGCCGACACCTTCAAAGACCAGACCTATTTCTTGGGCCGTATCACTTACGCACAACTAAGCAAGGTCATCTTCCCTATCGGCGACATCCCTAAACCCGAGGTGCGTCGTTTGGCCGCCCAATACAAGTTACCAAGCGCAGAACGTCATGACAGTCAAGGCATCTGTTTCTTGGGAAAAATCAACTACAACGACTACATCCGCGAATACCTCGGCGAGATGCCTGGAGATATCGTTGAGCTCGAAACAGGCAAGAAACTGGGGCGTCACAAGGGCTTTTGGTTCCACACCATCGGACAGCGCAAAGGCTTGGGTCTCGGAGGCGGACCTTGGTTTGTGGTGAAAAAAGACATCCCGAACAACATTGTCTATGTTTCTCAGAGCTACGAC
>JAEEGH010003548.1_pt1 | contig 40934 bp, 33 predicted proteins | sample 9134181 | NCBI WGS metagenome assembly JAEEGH01 (sample SAMN16246544, study PRJNA631951) | gut metagenome | biome: gut microbiome; feature: rumen; material: DP-attached | host: Bos | place: Iran: Karaj | collected 2018-10 | reverse complement strand
ACCACCTCGCCGCCGGCCTGTGCCAACAGTTGGTCGCTGGTGAAGGCGCATCCCGGCTGACTGTAGGTCCAAGTGCCAATGAGTTGTTGCTTTGTGGGACGTGTCGACACGCCTAACACGCTTCCTAAGATGTTGCCCAGGGCGCCGCCGGCGTTCTCAACCGTCGTAGTGCCAGCAGTGCCGGCTGTGTTGGTGCCCAACAGCACGTCATTTAATACTTGCGTGCCAATCTGCGTCAGCGCGCTGTTCTGTGTTCCGCAGCCCGTCAGCATCATGGCCGACAGGGTAAGACTGCAAAGAATGGTCGTTTTTTTCATCTTTTTTGTTGGTTTTAAGGGTAAATCTGCTGCAAAATTAGCGTTTTTTTCTTGAAACAGGCATTTTTTTTCAATAAAATTTGGTTGGAAAGAAAAAAAGCAGTACTTTTGCACCCGCTTTGGTCCCTTCGTCTATCGGTTAGGACGAGAGATTTTCATTCTCTAAAGAGGAGTTCGACTCTCCTAGGGACTACAAAAACAGTAAATTCGCCATCTTCGCAGTGATGCGCTACCTGCCTTGGAACGGCGGGGAAGGGGTGACGGAGAGCTCCCAACGGAGTTTGCTCAGGGCGGTTGTTGAGACGCAAGACCCATAGGCTTTACTACATTAAAAATTAAACATTAAACAAAAAAACAACAATGGCAAACCACAAATCATCTCTGAAGAGAATCCGCCAGGACAAAGTAAAGGCACTCCACAACAAGTATTATGCAAAGACCATGCGCAACGCTGTTCGCAAGCTGCGCGCCATGACCAACAAGGAAGAGGCTGAGGCTCTCTATCCGAAAGTGCAGAAGATGCTTGACAAGCTCGCCAAGACGAACATCATCCACAAGAACAAGGCTGCCAACCTGAAGTCAGGTCTCGTGGCACATATCAACAAGCTGGGCTAAGCACCGGCAGGACGAAAAGAAATCAAGGAGTTACGAAATCACGTAGCTCCTTTTTTTGTTTGCCCGACATGGGCATCATCTAACGTTGATAAGTGGGGCCGGTCCCACGCATTACATCTATCTTCTCCTTGCTAGTACTATGGCATGACAAAGCCTATTACATCCTCAAATTTCGGCGCACCCGACAAATCCTGTGGGGAGGGGTACCAATCTCGGGTTGCATTTTTCTCACTATTTTCTAAAAAAAACTTGGTCTGTTCGGAAATTTTCCGTATATTTGCGGCTAATAAAAGAATAAAGAAGAATAAAAGAGAATAAAGAAGAACAAAAGAGAATAAAAGAAAGAATAAGAGGATGAAGAAGACAGATAAAGGTATGCATCACGTAGTGTTCCAGCCCACTTTCGGAAACCGTCCGGACCAATATATCGGTCGTGAAGGAATCCTCGCGCGTGCCCATCAGCTAAATGCGGATAATCATTAACGAAAACATGTCCTTACGAGCGAAACAGCTTCGTTAGCGGCGCTGACGGAAGAAGGCCTGCATCAGTTCGCGGCAGTCGTCCTCCAGCACGCCGCCGGTGACGACAGCTTTGGGATGGAGGGCGTTGGGGGCGTAGGTGAGGAAGCCGCGCTTGTCGTCGCGGCAGCCGTAGACGATGTGCGGCACCTGCGCCCAGCCGAGGGCGCCAGCACACATCACGCAGGGCTCGACGGTGACGTAGAGCGTGCACTGCGTCAGGTATTTGCCGCCCAGCTCATTCGCCGCCATGGTGATGGCCTGCATCTCGGCGTGGGCCGTGGGGTCGGTCAGCGTCTCGGTCAGATTGTGGGCGCGTGCCACGACGTGCTCTTGGCATACGATAACGGCGCCGATGGGCACCTCGCCCTTGGCCAGGGCCTTGTGCGCCTCGTCAAGGGCGATGCGCATGTATTTCTCGTGGTTGGGAGTTGTCATTTTGGGGGATAATAAAGCTCTTGCAACACGCTGAGCGAGCGCAGGGTGGGGAAGTCGGGCAGGTGCAGACGATAGTAGAGCAGCAGCAGCTCGAGGATGCGGTTGCGCTCCATGCGGTTGAGACGGAAGAGGTGCATCGTGGGGTAGTCCATGCGCATGAGCAGCCGGATGCGTCCTGCCTCCTGCGGCATCAGGAAGTCGGGATGCAGCGGCGGCGTGGCGCAGAAGGTGGCTCCGCGCAAGTCGAAGTAAGTGTCTTCCTCCTCAATGTTCGGAAAGAAGCCGAGGAAGCGGCTCAGACGCATCAGGAACACGAGGTGGAAATTGGCGAAGGCCTTCTCAGCCCCGTCGAGCCACTCGATGCTGTTGCGCACATAGTCGAACAGTGGCACGTTGCGCTGCTCGCCCTTCAGTGCATGATACAGAAACTCCGCCACGAAGAGGCCGATGGTGAGCTTCTTCGCGTCGGAGTAGAGCGATGGCAGCGGGGTGAGCAGCGAGGCGTCGCGCAGCTTCTGCAGCTGTTGCTGGGGCCGCACGTCGCACTCGATGCTGAGCAGCGTCAACGGCTGCAGATACTGCTTCTTGATTTTGGAGCGTTCAGAGCGGGGCGCACTCACAATGAACGACAGCCGCCCATGTTCGCGGGTGTACATGTCGGTGATGATGCGCCCCTCGCCATATTTCAGCGAGTGCAGCACGATGGCCTCACTCTTCGTCAGCATTTACAGGGTGATGTCGCAGCCGATGCCCAGCACGCGGTTGGTGCGGGTGAAGGTGTCGCTGATGCCGGCCACGGGATAGTCCTTGCGCTCGTAGTTCTCGTAGCTCGTGTTGAAGTAGGCGGCCTTCAGCGTCACCACATTGCTCAGCTTGTAGTTGGCACCGAAGCCGATGCTGTAGCTGCTGGTGACAAACGACATATCGTTCATGTACTCGTCGCTGAGGCCGTAGCGTGTGAGCTGTCCGCCCAACGACACGGTGAGGCGGTCGTTGATGTCCCACTCTGCACCCAGGAGAAACTCGTTGGTGTTGTGGTTCAGCAGGCGCTCGGTGTTGCCATACCAGTCGGCATCCTTGTCGAAATAGTAGTGCCAGCCGGCGTTGAGGCGTACGTCGTCGATGGGTGTCCACTGTGCGCCGAGTGTGAGCAGTGCCGGCTGGTCCTCGTTCACCTCTTCGCCGTCGCGGAACTTGTTCACAGCGGGAATCTCGCTGGCCTCGTTCACTGTCGACTCGTTCTTCATCCTGATCTGTGTCTTGAACTCATACTTCGCTGCGAAGTTCCATTTGCCCAGCCGATAGTCGATGCCCACGACGGGAGCGATGCCGAGGCTGGTCTGGTTGCAGAGCAGGTTCACGCCCTGCGAGTATTTCTGCAGCTGGTCGAGGTTGCCGCGTGTGCCCTCCAGCTGTGCCTGCTTTGCTTGCAGCATCTCCATCTGTGCCTGCAGCTCTGCGGGGACGGGAGCGCCGGCGGCCTGATACTGCGCGATGCCGGCGTTCACCTGCTGCAGTCCGGCGCTCACCTGCTGCAGCCCGGCGTCGATGGTGGCAGTGGCGCCACTGAGGAAACCGCCGAAGTCCACATAGCCGTTGCCGGCCATTTTCACCTGTATGTTGCTGATCTTGGCCTTGTAGGTGGCATCGCCATAGATCAGGCGCAGTCCGCCGTAGAGCGAGAAGTCGTCGTTCACCTTGTAGGCCGTTCCTAACTGGAAGCCGAAGTAATACTGGCGCCCCTGCATGTAGCCGTCCATGTCGTAGCCCTCGGCACCTAAGGGATTGAGCTGGTGTGCGATGCTGCCCACCACGCTCTCGAAGGAACCCAGACCGTCGGCAAACTCGCACTTGCCGCCGCCGCCGGGCACTGAGAAGTTGAACTGGTAGCTCCATTTCCCTTTGTTCAGAGCAGCCTGTATGCTGGGAATGCACGGTGCGTCGGCCACGCCCTCATACTGCTTGGTGCCCATTCCGCCGTTCTTTCTGCCCAGGGCGAATACGGGATTCACGCTGGTGATGGTGCGCGTCTGGTGGGCGTACTGCCAGTTCAGGCCCAGGTGGAAGCCCTCGGAAAGGAAGGCCACGCCGGCCGGATTGGAGTACACGCCGTCGAGACCGATGGCTGCATCGCGTGAGGGGTTGCGAAGAAAATCAATACTTTGGTTGGTGTTGGTGAGGATGCCACCGGCACTGGCCGTGGTGGCTGCTGCCAGCAAAAGGCTGGTCAGAATCTGTTTTGTTTTCATTGTTGAGCCTCCTCGGTGAGGAGGTTTAAGGCCTGAACAAGCGAATCGGGCCATTTTCTTTTAAGATTATCCTTACATGGGTGCCTGCGCTTGTTCAGACGCCCACCCCCCTGACTTAGGGGGCTTTGGAAACGGCTGCAAAGGTAAGCACTATTTTCGAAAGTACGCCCGTTGTGTGCCCGCACTTAAGCATTGTTAACAAAATTCTTGCGCATTTCTGCACAAATCGTGCAATATGCGCAAGAACGAGCGTGTTATTTTTTAGCTATTCGCCCACAGACTGGCGGTACTCAAGGAGTTTGATGTGATAGTCGGCAAAGGCATCGGTGTGTTTGTCGCAGGCTTGCTGATAGAGCAGCTGGGCTTCCAGCAGGTCAGACATCTTGCTTGTCCCTGCCTGATAGTAGTGGCGGTTGAGGCGGAGGTTCTCACCCGCCTGTTCGATGCTGCGCTGAGCAAGGGCGAGCTGCTGCTGTGCCTCCACCACGCTGTTCCACGCATTTTGCATACGTATCTGCAGCAGCTGGGCGTTGTCCTCCAACTGCTCAATGGCTTTGCGGTGAGCTATTTCCCGGTGCTTGATGTTGTGCAGTCCTCCCCACCAGTCGGTGATGGGCACGCTGACGTTGAGGAACACCATGCCGAAATGGTGGTCGATGTCCATCAGATTATGGTAGGTATAGCCAGCCCCTACGGCTACGGTGGGCAGGTTCTGGCCTATGGCCATCTTTTTTTGCAGGGCGGTGGCTTCCACTTGCTTTCCCAGCAGCTGATATTCGGCTGTGGTGGCCAACGCCTGGCTATGGTCTTGCTTGGCGGCTAATGGCGAAAGGCTGTCCTGCTGATAACTGATGAGAAACGTGGTGTCGCGCAGTCCGCAATACTGCGCCAGGAGCTGGCGGACGATGCTGATGCCGTTCTGCAGCTTAAACCTCTGGCTCTCAATTTCGTTCTGCCGCAACTGCACCTGCAGCAGGTCGTTGCGCATGGCCACACCGGCACGGACGGCGGCATCAACATCTTTATAGATGTCGCTCAGCAGCGTGTCGACCGCAGCGATGGTTTTCATCTTCTCCTGTAGCGAGGCCAGCTGCCAGAAATACTGGCCGGCCGTCTTCTCCACCTCGTTTTCCGAGAGCTGCAGCTGCAGGTGGCTGACTTCTTCGCCCACCCTTGCCAGCTTGTTGCCGTTGACTATCTGACCTCCGGCAAAGACGGGCTGCATGGCCATGACCGAGCCGATGGTTCCGTTTTTCATCATCGAGATACTGACGGGATTGCTGATGGCTGCCAGTGCCTCGGCGGGCAGTATCTGGCCCAGCATGGCGCCCATCTCGGCCGGAATCATCTCTGAGGGGTGCATCTCCATCTTGCCCATTCCTCGGTTGGCATTGAACCACAGGCCCGTAGCGCTGATGTTGGGAAAATACTTGGTGAAGGCCTCCTTGCGTTGCTCTTTTGCGGCGTCGATGTCGAGGCGTGCGGTGCGGATGGCTATATTGTTTTGCAGGGCGGAGTCCTGAAGCTGCTGCAGCGTGTAGGTCTGGGCAGCAGCGCAGTGGCAGCAGGCGCAGCAAAGGATGACGAACAGTGACTTTCTCATGTTTACTTTTTACTTACTTTCCAATAGACGACGGGCAGCATGGTGACGACGAGGATGAGTGAGCCGATGCCGCCTGCAAAGATGGTGACGCCGACAGGCATCCAGAAGCTGGAGCCGGCGATGATCATGGGAATGACGCCGACGGCGGTGGTGGCTGTGGTGAGGAAGATGGGCACCATGCGCCGGCGGCCGGCTTCGTAGGCGGCTTGCTTCACGGCGGCGTTGTAGGCCTGGCGGTCGACGGTCCAGTCGCCATGTTCGGCCACATATTTCTTAATCAGGTCGATGGCATGTTCAAAGATGAGAATCTCGTTGCGCATAATCATTCCCATCAGCGTGATGACACCCATCACCGAGGTGAGGCCCAGCATGCGGTTCATCAGGCTCAGGCCGATGAGGGCGCCGGGCAGCATGAGGCCCAGGGCGGCGATGCAGACGATGCTGATGCCGTATTTCTTGAAGTTGAACAGCAGGAAGAAGAACACAATGATCATCGAGATGGCCACGCCGCCGAATATCTGCGGTATGGACTCGGCGTTGTATTCCATCTCGCCGCCCACCTCGGCCCGTATGCCTGGCGGCAGCGTCATGGCCTGCATGATGTCGGCGACGCGGCTTTCCACTGGAGCGGCATAGACCCCCTGTGCAAACTGTGCGGTGACGGTGATGCAGCGCTCGCCGCCACGGTGCATGATGCGCGCCTCAGTCCAGTAGGGCTTCACGTCGGCCACCTGGCGCAGGGGGACGGTGGTGTTGCCGCTGCCCAAGGTGGCTGCGAGCATGGAGGCGGGCGTGGCGATGCCGATGTCCTGGATGTCGGAGAAAGTGAGGCCTGCCTGGCTGTCGGCCGATGTGGCTTCCTTCACCACGATGGGCAGCTCGTAGTCGCCCGACCATATCTGCCCGATGCGCAGGTCGCCGGTGGCTGAGGCGAGGGCGAGGGAGGCCGAGGCGCGGGTGATGCCGAGTTGCGGCGCAGTGACGGGGTCGAGGGCGACATTGACGATGGGGTAGGGCTGCATGAAGTCGGTGTGCACCCACTCCAGCTCGGGCATCTCGCGCATACGGTCCATCAGCCGGCCGGCCACGGTGTGCAGCGAGTCGAGGTCTTCGCCGTAGAAGCGGTATTCCAGTTCGGGCACCTCCAGATAGTCCAGCCTCTTGAACTTCACGTAGGCATTGGGGAAGGCCTCGCTCAGCATCGGCTGGTATTTGGCCAGCAGGTCGAGTGTGGCATACTCGTCCGTGGTGTTCACGATGAACTGGGCGAAGTTATTACCTGCCAACTGTGGCGCATAGGCATCCATGAAGCGTGGCGACGAACAGCCGAGAAAGGCCGTGATGCCCACCACGCGGTCGTCCTTCTCCAGCACGTGATGCACAGAGTCGGCAATCAGTTCCGTCTCTGCCAGTCCCTTGCCGTCGGGCAGGAAGATCTCCACGGCAAACTGGTCGCGGTCAGCAAACGGGAACAGGCGTACCTTCAGCGTCGGCAGGATGAGCAACGAAATCAGGACAACCGCAATACCGCCCGTGATGGTCAGCATCGGATGACGGAATGTCCAGTCGAGCGCCTTGTCGTACGTCCTCTGCACCCACTTCGTGATGGCGTTGCCGTCGGTACTCACCTTACCCGGCTTGATGATCTTCACCTCCAGGAAGGGGATGACCGTCACGGCCAGCACCAGCGACACCATCAGGTTGATGGTGATGGTCCACGGGAAGTCATGCATGGCGTCGAGGAACATACCCTTCAGCGTGATGAGGAAGGGGAAGAAGATGGCACAGATACAGATTGTGGCGAGCATCATCGGCATGAAATACTGCTTGGCCGAGTCGATGGCCGCGCGTTTGGGTTCGTAGCCCTTGTTGAGGTATTCCAGATAGCCGTCGATGACCACGATTGAGTTGTCCACAATCATTCCTAATACTACGATGAGCGCCGCTAAGGTGACGATGTTCAGTTCAATGCCCGCCATAAACATCACCGCCACCGAGACGAACGTACTCAGCGGGATGGTGATGGCGGCGACGATAGCCGAGCGCAGGGGGAAGAGCACCATCATCACGATGACGATAATGATCATTGCCACGAAGAGGTCGCGCAGGAAGTTGGTCACACTCAGGCTCACCACCTTCGGTTTGTCGGCAATACGCGTCACCTTCACGTCGGCGGGCAGTTCGTTCTGGCGGAAGTCGCTGAGCACCTTGTCCACCTCCTCACCATACTGCACCACATTGTTGCCTGGCGTCATCTCCATCGAGATGAGCATACACGGATGGCCGTCCTGCTCGATGCGGCTTGCATGTGAGTCATATTCCCTCACCACCCGGGCCACGTCCCTCACCCTGGCCACCTTGCCGGTGACAGGATCGGAGAAGATGATCTGGTTGGCAATCTCATCTTCCGAATTCTCCGTCGCCTCCACGTAGATGGGTATCTGCTGGTCATCATCGTTGATGCTGCCACTCATGGTGGTGAGACCCTGCGCCTGCAGACGGCTGAAGAGCAGCTGCTGTCCGATGCCGTAGGCCTGCATCCGCTGACGGTCTATATAGAGCGAGATCTGCTGCTTCTGTTCACCGAACAGCTTCACGTTCGCCACGGAGGGGATGCGGCGCAGACGGTCTGAGAGGTTGTCACCATACTCCTTCAGTTCACGATAGCTCCGCTGGTCACTCTCGATGGCGATGAGCAGGGCCGAGGTATTGCCGAAGTCATCATTCACCACGATGCCGAGCACACCGCTGGGCAACTGCATCTTGAATCCGTTCAGGCCGTGCTTGATCTTACTCCACACCTCGTCCTTGTTGTTCACGTCGTCGTTCAGCTTCACCATCACGATACACAGGCCGTTCTGCGACTGTGTCGTCGTCTTCACACGGTTCACTTCACCGAATGTGAAGAGGTAACGCTCCAAGGGGCGCGCCACCTGCTGCTCCACCTCCTCGCTCGTGGCACCGGGATAGACGGCCGCCACCACACCTTGACGGATGGTCGCATGCGGGAACTCGTCCTTCGGCATGTCCCACATACCAAAGACACCCAGCACGAACAGGATAGCGATGATGAGCAGCGATATCGGATAATGTTCCAATGGCCACTTCAGCCAATTCATCTCCTTCATAATTGTCAATTTTCAATTATCCACTATCAATTGTCAATTAAAATATCACTTTCGTGCCGTCGCTCAACTTCTGATAGCCTTCTATGACGATACGCTGACCGAGGCTGATGCCGTCCACGACAGATATATAATTGCCACGCGTGCTGCCAAGCGTCACCGTAGAACGGTGTACGGTGCTGTCCTTGTCGATGACCCAGACGAAGAGCGAGCCGTCAGAACCTTTCTGAACCGACGCCACAGGGATCGACTTGCCGCTGAGAGACGACGAGCCTTCAGGCGTGAACTTCACGCTGGCCACCATACCGGGGAGCAACCGGCGGTCCGTGTTCGTCACGTTGATACGGATGTCATAGGTATGTGTCAGCGCGTCGGCCGTCACACCCTTCTCTATCCTTCCACCCTCATAGCTGCGGTCGATAGCCGCCACGAAGACCGACGAACGGGTATTTGGACTGACGCTGCCGATCTCTGCCTCGGGGATGGCCACCTTCACCTTGACCGTCGAGATGTCGAGAATATTCACTACGGCCTGCGAGGGCATGGCGGTCTCCCCGGCCCCGATCATCTTCTTGCCGACGATGCCGCTCACGGGCGCCGTCAGCTGACAGTCGGCCAGATTCTTCTTCGCCACCTCAAGCTGTGATTTCGCCTGGGCCACCTTGCTCTGCAGCTCCACCCATTGCACCTCGGGCAGCGAGCCGTTCTCGTGCAGCATACCATAACGCTGCAAGGCGTCGTCGGCACGCGTCATGTCGGCCTCGGCACTGGCCAGGAGGTTACGGGCCTGCGTGTCGTCCATCTCCGCAATCAACTGACCGCGGCTCACGGCCTGGCCCTCGCTGACCAGCATCCGCTTCACCACGCCCATACCCGTGAAACTGACAGCCGTTGCCTCCCGTTCCTCGACGATGCCCACGTATGGCTGGGCATTATCCACGAATCCCGGCGACACCATCTGCGTCTTCACACGAGTGGGAGCCTTTGTCTCCCTCTTACCTTTTTCACCGCAACTGCATACCAGCACAGCGACCAGCAGCATCAGAAATGTCTGTTTCATAATTGATCGTTTTATATTTTGGGTACAAAGATAATAATAATATCCGAATAACACAATAATTCAAAGAAAAAAGAGCCTCAGTGGACCGTAGGGTTCAGGTTACGCTGGAGGAAGAACGCCCTGGTGGCGAGGAAGAAGCAGGCGACACCTGCGGCGTTGACGAGGACGACGGTCCAGAAGGCAGCGCCGTAGCCGAGGATCTCGGAGATGACGCCACCGACGAGGATGCCGAGTCCCATGCCGATGTCCCAGGAGATGAGAATGGTGGAGTTGGCGGTGCCACGCTGGTTGTTACGGGCCACGTTGATGGTCATGTTCTGGAAGGCGGGCCACATATGTCCGTTGCCGAGACCGATGAGGAGGGCGGAGCCGTAGTAGCCGAGGGCAATGGATAATTGATAATTGACAATGGATAATTGTTCGAGCGTCGGCATCAGAATGAATAAGGTGTAGCCGACGAGGGAGATGACCATGCCGGAGCCGGCATTGAAGGTGAGCCGTCCTTCGCGGAGGGCCTTGCCACCCTGCAGGCGCGAGAGGATCAGTCCGACGGAACAGAGCATGAAGTAGGTGCCCGTGCCGCCGGTAATGCCCATCACCTCCTTGCCGTAGATGGCCAGGTAATTGCTCAGCACGCCGAAACTGAAGCCGAACGCCACCATGTTCAGACCGAGGAGCCAGCCTCTGACGAGGAAGAAACGGTCCATCGACAACTTCGTCTTGTTTCGGACGATTTCCTTCGAGGGCAAAGTCACCGTGGCATCGACCAGCCATCCGAGGCAGGCCACGAGCAGGGCCAGCCAGAAGAGCAGCTCGAAGCTGGCGGTAAACTTATAGATGAAGATGCCGACGGTGGGCGCGATGGCCATCGCCAGGTTGTTCGACAGACCATAGTAGCCGATGCCCTCCGTACGGCGGCTGGAGGGCAGCACGTCGATGGCGACGGTCGAGTTGGAGACGGTCAGGGCACCGAAGGGTCCGCCGTGCAGGGTACGCACAATCGTGAACAGCAACAGGGTCGATGCAGCGAGATAGCCGGCAAAGAAGATGGCGAAGGTGCCGAAGCAGACCATCAGCACCGTCTTGCGCGAGAAGGAGTCGACGATGTAACCGCTGAAAGGCCGGCACAACAAAGCCGTGATGGTGTAGCCCGAGAGTACGAGGCCTATCACGTCCTTTGTTGCGCCGAAATGTTCACTCAGGTAGAGCGGCAGCAGTGGCGTCAGGACATAGAAGGCGAAGAACAGCGAGAAGTTCGCCATCATTACCTTGATATAGTTCCTGTTCCAAAGCCGCTCCCTCATGTACAATTTGACAATTTACCATGTACCATTTATTCGGCAACAATATTCTTAAGCGACGAGCCGAAGATGATGTACTGTGTGTTACCGGCGATGGTGCCTTCGTTCTGTCCCCAGAGGAAGGGCCAGTCGTCGAAGTTCTCAAAGTGGTCGGGCTTGCGGAAGAGCAGACCCGGGGCCACGTTGCCGGGAATGGCAGAGAAGTCGGCACGGTTGTTGCCGTAGAACACCTGCTTCGGACGGGTGGCACCCACGACGGCCACGAACGAGTAGTTGTGGTAGGGATGACGGCCATAGAGCCAGTTGGCCACACGGTAGACCTCCTCCTTGCCGACGATGTCGGGGAAGTAGATGTGGGCATAGTTCACGGTGATGCCGAAGTTGAGCACCATGTTCACACCGGCCCAGTTACCGAGGCCGATGGGCACGCCGTAGGGGTTCTGTGTGTCGAAGCCCTTGATGTATTCCTCATATTTCACCACGTACGGACGGAGTTTCTCCTTGTAAGCCTCATCCATATAGGGCACAGCGTCGAGGGCGGTCTGCATATTGCCTGAGAGGCGCAGCTCGAGGGCGTCCCAGATCTGCGCGGAGAAATTGTCGAGGTATTGCTTCTCCTGCGTGGCGCCATAAAGCATGAGGTTGGTAGCCATGTCGCCCAGTTGCTCACGGTTCATACGACTGCGCTCCAACAGCTTCTGTCGCTTCTTGTCGGGCTTGGCTCCTTGCTGACGGGGATTGGCGATGTTGGTCTGTTCCGTACCGTCGAGCCAGGCATATTCATCCTCCCTGGCGTTGTGCTGGGCGATGAGTTCCGTGGCCTCCTTCATCAGTCGCTTCGACTGGGTGAGGGCACGCTCGGCCAGATCGTCATTGTAGCCCTTGAGGGCATGGCTGGCGGCGGCGAACATCGTGGCGGCACGCAGGTCGAGACTGGGATTGCGGGTGGTGAAGGCCCACATGTCATCGGGCGTACCCGAGCGCTTACCGTCGGCCGATACCTCATAAGGCTTCAGACTCGGGTCATAGTGCAGGCCGTCGGTGATCGAGGCGGCATCGCCCAGATGGTGGTAGTTGTCGAGGACGGAGTTCGAGAGCGTCGAGGCCATGTGTCCTATCTGCTCGGCCTGGGCCACGAGGTTCAGCGTGCCATGCTCGATAAACTGCAGGATGTCGGGCACACCGTCGGGACGGTGCAGGTCTACATAGCGCTGCTTCTGCGAGACAAACGTCTCGTCGCGCTGGGGCTTGAAGAGTTCCCAGGTGCGGATGAAGTTCTGCACCACGTTGATGTTCGAGCCTGTCTCGATATCGAAGTCACCGGCATCGAAGAATCCGCCGACGTTCAGTCCGGGGATGAGTTCATAGGGTTTGTACTTCGTATCCGTCGAGGCCCCCTGGCGGTGCAGGTCGAAATGGTCGCTCTCCGGCGCCTGCAAATACCCCTCCTTGAAGGGCTCGCCGTGCCACGTGCGGTAACCCTCGTTCACATACATGTGGTCCATGTGGATGGGCACCCAGACGTCGGTTGTGGCGTCGGTGATCTTGTCGTAGACATGCGCGTCGATAAGGAAGTCGTTGGTCTTCGTCTTGCCATACAGGATGAAGTAGACGCCGGGCTCCTTCACAGCTGAGAAGTCGAACTTCACATAATTATATTTATAGTAGGGCCCCCACGACGTGATGGCACCCTCAAAAGCCTGCTCCTGAGTACCGTCTGGACTGATACGCATCAGCTTGGCCGTAGCCAGCGGCGTGTCGTTCTTGTCGAGCTCGATGACGGCCACCTTCGGCTGCTCCGGGGTATAGCCGATCTGCGAGAAGCCGATGTTCGGCTCACGTATCCAGCCCGGGATGGCATGGGGCTCGACGGTCCACGTGACAACCTTGCCCGTCTTCCCGGCAGGCAACACGCTGCGGAGGACGAACCAGCCGTTCTGTGCCAGCATACGGCCGTCGAAGAGCTTCAGCTCGGCATCGCTCTTGATGGTGACGAGACGCGAGGGGTCGTCGGTAGCCATACTCAGGCTGTGGCCCGTCTCGATGGGCAGCGGGTCGACGAAACGGCCTGTGCCTCGGTCGTCGTAGGTCTTGAAGCCCTTGAACTGACGGGGCTTCTCGCTGTTCGGACGGGTGACGGTCTGGCTGGTGGCATAGCGCGGCAGACGGCCCAGGCGACCGTCCATCATGAAGGTCTTCAGCCAGTACTGCGACGGCAGGAACTCGATGTTCAGGCCAGCCTCGCCCGCCAGCTTCTCCGGCACGGGCTTGTCGAGCCATACGGCAATCTCCACCGCCTTGCCCCTGGCAGTCACGACGACGCGGCTGTCGAAGTCGTAGTCATCGTAGCGCAAGGCCACCTCGATGCTGCCGTTGTCACGGTCCACCTTGCGGTCGGTCATCCGCGGCACGAGGTCCCATTGCTCGGGTGTGTTGTTCAGACGCACGGCACCGCCCTGTACCGTCCGCACACCGTGGTGGATGATCTCGATACCCGAGTTCTTCTCGTCGTTGAACCCGCCGTTAAAACTGTTGCTGAATACCAGCAAGTTCACACTCTGCCGCTCGAAATACTCGCGGTCGTTTAGTTGTAAGTCCTGTGCCTTGCTGACCGAGGGGACTGCCAGCAGCATCATAAGTAACGTCAGTACCTGTTTCATTTTTGTGTATCTTTTGATGATTCAATATCAGCCTCGTGCCAGCTTGTAGATGGCCTCCATATCCTCGGCCTTCAGCACCTTCAGGCAGCCGCAGGTCGACGTATAGTCACGGCTGCACTTACGTGTCATCTCAGCAATCTCTGCGTCGGTGATGTCGCGGCCGATGAGTTCCTTGATGTTGATGGGCATGCCGATGGCGTGGTAGAAGCGTTCCATCGCCTCGACACCTTTCAGGGCCGTTCCCTCGGGATCGGTGAAGTCGTTGGGCACGTCCATCACATTCACGGCGAAACGCACGAAGCGGCTCAGGTTCTCGTGCATCACATAGCGGGCCCACGACGGCCAGATGGCAGCCAGTCCGGCACCGTGGGTTACGTCGAACATGCCGCTCAGCTCGTGCTCCAGCTGGTGCGTGGCCCAGTCGTCGCTGACGCCACAGCCCGTCAGACCGTTGTGCATCACGCTGCCGCCCCACATGATCTGGGCGCGGTTGCGATAGTCCTCTGGATTCTTCAGCACGGCGAAGATGGCCGCCTTGATGCTCCGCAGCGCGGCCTCGGCCAGGTCGGTGGTGAAGTCCATGTCGTCGTCCTTGGTGAAGTAGCGCTCCATCGTGTGCATCATCATGTCGGTCACGCCGGCTGCCGTCTGATACGGGGGCAGGGTCATCGTGCGACGGGGATTCATGATGGCGAACTTCGGGCGCGACATGTTGTTCGAGTAGCCCAGCTTCACGTCGCCGTCCTCGTTGGTGATCACGCTCGCCTCGCTCATCTCCGAACCCGCAGCGGGAATGGTCAGCACGGAAGCCACTGGCAGCATGTGCTTTGGCTCGTCCTTGCCGAGATAGAAGTCCCACACGTTGCCCTCGTAAGGCACGCCATAGGCGATACACTTCGCCGAGTCGATGACCGAACCGCCACCCACGGCGAGGATAAAGTCCACACCCTCCTTGCGGCAGAGCTCGATGCCCTTCTGCGCCAGCGACAGACGGGGATTGGGCACGACGCCGCCCAACGTGACATGGTCTACCCCACCCTCGCTGAGCAGGCCGCAGATCTTGTCGAGCAGTCCCGAGCGCACGGCACTCTGACCGCCATAATGCACCAGCACCTTCGTGCCGCCATATTTCTTCACCAGAGCAGCCACCTGCTCCTCACTCTTCTCTCCGAACACCACTTCCGTCGGTGCGTAATAATTAAAATCCTTCATAAATTCGTTTAATTCGTCTAATTCGTTGTTGTTAAAAATCTTTGTCCATTGGGTAGCGCACGCCCCATTTCTGTCTGAGCCCGTCCATCAGTTCCATGATGTAGAGCGTCTCCTTGTGAGGCATCTCCCTCGGCTCCAGGAGCCCGTCGATGAGCGCCTGGCGGCAGGCCGAGAACTGATACTCATAGCCCGTGATCTGCTCCGGCACGCTGATGGTCTCGACGTACGTACGGTCAGGGCCGTTCACGGTGACAGTCTGCGGGTTGTTGATGTTGTCGATGATCAGGTTGCCGTCGGTACCGGCTATCACGCCGATGTTGTCACCCACGCAGGCGGCACTCGACTGCAGGTTGCACAGCATGCCGTCGGCCAGCACGAGCGTGATGGCGTTCGTCAGGTCCATACCCGTCGCCGACTTCACACACTGGCTGTCGATGCTTACGATGTCGGCCGGGAAGAACATCCTGACGAAGTTCAGTGCATAGACGCCCAGGTCGAGCAGGGCGCCGCCACAGAGGTCAGCCCGCATGATGCGCGGCTTGTCGCCCATAGAGTAGCCGAGCGTCGCCGTGAGCAGACGGGGCGTGCCGATGCGACCATTAGCAATCAGTTCGCGCACCGTCGCCACCAGGGGCTGATAGCGCGTCCAGATGGCCTCAGCTAAGAATACGCGGCGCTCATGCGCCAGGTCGATGATCTCCTGGGCCTCGCGGCGGTTGGCCATGAAGGCCTTCTCCACCAGACAGGGCTTGCCTGCCAGCAGCGCCTCGCGCGTCACGTCGTAGTGATGCGAGTGAGGCGTACCCACATACACGAGGTCTACGTCCGGGTCGGCCATCAGCGCGGCATACGAGCCGTAGGCCTTACCAATACCCCATTGCCGGGCAAAGGCCTCTGCCTTCTCCGGCGTACGGGAACCGACGGCATAGGCCTCACAGTCCTTGAGACCGCGCAGGGTGATGGCTGCCTTCTCGGCTATCCAGCCCGTGCCGATGATTCCCACTCTCAAAATTCCGTTTTCTTTCATATCCGTTAGTTTTGGTTGTGTATCTTATTGATAAACATGAATTCTTTGTCGCCACAAAGTTAGGGATAATTTTTTAACTATGCAAGCATTTAGCATTTTTTTCGAAAGCAACGGAAAGAGTCAGGCCTCTCAGACCTGACTCCCTCCTTCTTGGATGCCCCGTCGGCGTTCAGTTCACGTCGTTGCCGCCGCCGTTGCTGCCGCCGCCGTTGTCACCACCGCCTCCGTCGTCGCCAGTGCCATTGTTGTCACCAGTGCCACCGTTGTTGCCCGTGCCACTGTTCTCGCCGGTGCCGTTGTCGTCGCCCTGTTCAGGCTCCTCCACAGTACCCGGGTCTGCACTGGTCACACGCTTCACGATCTCACCGTAGCGGTCGTAGCAAGTGATGTTGATAGTCGTGCTGGCCAACTCCTCCTTCAGCGCCACCGTCGGGGTGAACACGATGCGACGGGTACGGATGAGGCTCGACTTGACGTCGTTCACGTCTGCCACCGCTTTCGCGGACAATCCGAAACGCATGTTGCCGAGTCCTGGCAAAGCCACACTGTGGCCCTCCGTCGCCCAGGCCTTGATCACTTCACCAGCCCCTTTCCAGCAGCCCTGCATCACGCCCTCGCTCACACCGGAACGAATGGCAGCCTCTTTGATCACCTTCTCCGAGTCGAGCGTCGAATACAGGTCAGGGATCATCACATAACGGTACACTTCAGGTCCGTCCTTGGAGAACTTAAGCTTCTTCTCCTTCGCTTTGATCTTTAATGCCATATTTCTTAAAATTTCATGGTATTAAACTATCGTCCGGCCAACTGCATCGGGTGGCCGATTCCCGCCTTTTTAATATGCTACAAAGGTACGACTTTTTTCTGAATTATGCAAATATTTTGGCAATTATTTTACTACAAAATGCAAAATTTTTTAGTTTAAATATACTATCAAAAAAAATGGAATATAACGTATAGTTATACCCCATTACTCTGTATTCATTCAACTTCTAAACTCCGAGCACGATAGCCGGGTCAATGTTCAGCTTGCGGCTGATTTCTCTGCCGGTTTTTAGCGACGGCTCACCCTTACCAGTGATGATCTCACTGATACGGGCTGTACTGAGACCAAGCATTTCTGCCAGTTTGCTCTGAGTAAGTCCCATTTCGAACATCCTGAGTTTGATAGTCTCTACCAAAGTTGGTGCTGTTATGGGGTAATGTTCTTCCTCATAGTCAGCAACCAAATCAGAAATCAGGTCAAGTTCCAGCAGGTTCTTGTCATCTGCAGGGGTATCATTATTGACTACCTTCAGCAGTTCGTTGATACGCTCACAAGCCGCCTTATACTGTATTTCATTCTTTATCTGTACCATACTTATATATTTTGAATGTCCTTAATTCTGTCATATTCCTCATGTGTACCGATAAATCGCATATATACTTTCTTATTGATGAAGAGCACAATGGCTACAATGCGATAATTGTTTCCTTTGATGTCAAAAACATATCGGTCATTGCCAACATAGTCGACTGTGTTGAAAGTCTGTTTGATATCGGCAAAATTGTTCCAGTCTGCCTTGCAAACACGCTTGTACCAGTCACGAAGTGGTACGTCGGCATCTGCATGCTTGGCAATAAACTCCCTTATCATGGAAAATGAAATGACTCTCATATTCTCAATTTTGGTGCAAAGATAGGCAATTGTTTCGGTAAAACCAAATTTTTTTCGGTTTATTTTAATTTTATATATATTTCCCCCGTTTTTTACAAGGCCTTCCAACACTTTTTTGAAGGCCATGTAAAAAGTGTTGGAAGGCTTCGTAGCAAGAATTTCATCGGCTTGCACTCTTATCAAGGACTATCTAAGAGGACATCGCAAAGGTCGGTGTTTGGGGGATAGGAGCGAACGAAACATTTCTTCTTGCCGCAGTTCGGGCAGGTGAACTTCTGCTGACGCTTACCGGTCAGCTTTCGGTTTTCTAATTGATATCGATAACCTGTATTCATAATGATTTCTTTTTGTGATGATTAAAATGTGTGTGTGTGAAGTGCTGTGCGCTCGTGCATCCTTAACTATATATAGTAGGATGCACAATCGCACATGCACATAGAGAGTGGTCAGAGGTCAAGCGACGTCTGGGGCGTGGCAGTGATGATCTTGTTGGCCTCATATATGGCCTTCTTTTCGAGCATAGCCTTCAGATAGCGTCCAATGGTAGTGCGGTCACGTCCAGTCTTCTTTATCATCTGCTTGACAAGATCAGTACGGTTAATGCTGCCACCAGCCTCACGAATCATGGAAAGAACCATGTCGATACGCTCCTGGCGCTCCTGGGCGCGCTTGACATCACAGGCTTCCTTGCGCAGTTGCTTCTGGCGGTCCAGTTCCTGACGATGCTCGGCATTGGCATCAACTATGCGGCCATCCTGGTCGAAGCGGATGCTCCACGTAGGCACCACACCGTGACGAGGGTCTGTACAGGTCACGCTGATGGTTCCCTGCTTACTCTTCGTACACGACAGCACCGTACCTGCGGCATGCGACAACTCTGTTCCCAAGTGTCCGCGCATGTTCGCGTCGTCGGCAGCCTCTCCCGCAAGTTGGTTATGGTATGAGACAAAGTGGTTAAGAAAACTGCCCAATACGCTCTTGAGACGAAAAAAATCAAATTAAATTTGGTGTTTTGACGGAATTGTACTATCTTTGTAGCCGCAAAGTGGAAATAATAACTAAAAAAGGAAAAAATATGAAGAAGATCCTATTAACTTTACTGGCTTTCATGGCGACGGTGGCCGTGAATGCAGGGCAAGTTTCAAGACATCAGGCGCTGCAGAAGGCGCAGCAGTTCATGCCCGGAAAGCAGTTCGGCGAGGCCAGAAGTTTCGCCCGTTCCGACAATCCCTCTGAGGGAGAGCCGTTCTATGTGTTCAATGCCAAAGGCAATCAGGGCTTTGTCATCGTGTCGGGCGACGACCGTACCACTGAGATCCTGGGCTATTCCTCGACCGGCAGCCTCGACATGAACCGGCTACCTGAGAACCTGAAGTACTGGCTGGAGTGCTATGAGATTCAGATGAAGTCTCTGGATCAGGCCAAAGCCGCCGGTTCACGGGGAGCTGCCCGAAGTGCCAGCAAGACTGCCGTCACTCCTCTGATTCAGGCGCATTGGGATCAGGGCGCACCTTATAATGGTATGTGTCCTTCTGTCGTTACTCAGGAGGTAGAAGGTAAAAACGTTGACACTTATGTGGACATCGATCAGCCTGGCTACGATCCGAATAATCGCTGTGTCACCGGCTGTGTGGCCACGGCCATGGCTCAGGTGATGTATTATTGGTCTTGGCCAAAATCTAGTGAGGCCATGAATCAATATGATATAGGCTACTGGGTTAATCAAGGTACAAATGAAAATCCGGATTGGCAATTTGTTGTAGACCATTCTTTCTGTGAGCTTCCCGCCACCACATTCAATTGGCAGAGCATGACTACCACATATTCGTCGGATGCGACAGGGCCGAGTGCTGATGAAGTCGCCAAGTTGATGCGCTATTGCGGCCAGGCCGTGAAGATGAATTACGGCTTAGGTAAAGACGGCGGTTCCGCGGCAAATGTTACAGCAAGTGATATGGTGAACTGTTTCGGTTATGGCAAGACAGCCAAGACTGTCTATCGTATGTTTTATACAGTTGCTGACTGGGAGGACCTGATTTATAATGAGTTGTCCTGTGGCCGTCCCGTGCTTTATGGTGGCAGTAGCGCTACTGGAGGCCATGAGTTCATCTGCGATGGCTACGACGGTAGCGGCCTGTTCCATTTCAATTGGGGATGGAGTGGCATGAGCGACGGCTATTTCGTGCTCTCTCTGGCCAATCCTCAAGACCTCGGCAGTGGCGGAGGAACCAATTCGGACGGTTTTTCCTATGCTCAGGATGCCATTATCGGACTGCAGAGACCAGACATTGACGATACAGAAGCTCCAGCCATCTATGGCCTTATTAACGACAACGCAGAATGGGTCACGGAATACACTCGTTCCTCAGCAGCAGAGGATTTTACGGGTGTCAGTCTTCCAAGATTGGTTTTCATGCAGTATAGTTTTGTCGGGGAAGGAATGCCTTGGCCTGACTATACATTAGACTATGGCTGGGGCTTGTATCAGGATGGTGAGTTGCTGGAGGTGTATGGCACAGAAAATGCAACCTTGACTAGTAACGTGAATGGGCGACAGAACACTCCTGTTGTTAATTTCGGCAGTGGATTGGCCGATGGCAACTACATGTTCCGGCAGGTTTATAGGCCTCAGGGTACTGATAAATGGATTCTTTGCCAGATGCTGTGTAATGGATATTACGGAATGGATTTGGGTATAAGTTACATCAAGGCAACCATCTCTGGCAATACGTTGACTTTGGAGAAGGCAAATGAGGATGAGTATTTTAGTACGGATATCCAGATCAATAGTGTCACCTTCTCTCCGTCTACCTTGGAGGTTGGCAAGGCTGTGGAGGTGACTGTCAATCTCACGAACAACGGTGATGCCTTCCAGGAGCTAATCTGTTTCCGCTATAGCTCAGGCTCATACTCTGGTATGACCCTTGTGTGTGGCTCTGTTGAACCAGGACAGACGGGCATCGTCAAGTTGCATTTCGTTCCACAGTATCATGGACAAATACATGTTCAGATTGCAGTTGACGACAATGAGAGCATCGTTGTTTGGAAAGATGATCTGACTATAAATCCTCCCCAGCCGCAGAGCCTGACAGCAACTGAAACCATTTCCGGATTCAATAACTCTGTTTTGACGGGCACTACTTTTGATTTGACAGCCAGCATCACAAATGTGGGTGAAAACACTTATGACAATTATATAGAACTATACATGTGTGAACGTATCCCAGGCACAAATCAAGGTACACTATTCAAGAAGATTTCCAAATTAGCCACTATCGCACCGGGAGAAACGAAGGATGTGGAATTTACGGTTGATGGCTTGAAACTTAACGAAGAGTATTTCTATTTCATGTATTATAAGTCAGCCGGATCTAATGTCCAGTTGAATTTATCCACTTCTGGAAAATTGTTCTCTTTGACGGCTGCCAATCCAGGAGATGCTGACGGCAATGGTGTTGTCAATGCTGCTGACATTGATGCCGTTGTCCGGTACATCATTGATGGCGACGATGAAGGCTTTAACTTCGATAATGCCAACCTGAGCGGTGACGACAAGGTGGATGCCGCCGACCTCGTGCTGCTCATCAATATGGTCGAGTAGGTCTATTCTTGGACAGAAGAGCAAATTAATTCCCGAAACGCTTGGCCGTTTCGGGAATTATGCGTAATTTTGCAGCCGAATTTGTAGATTTTGAAAATAAATTAGACTAAAATATATGAAAATGAGGAAATTGTTTACAACGTTGGTTGCTTCTATCTGTGGTACTATGGCTTTTGCCCAGACCGAACTGATTAGTGTGAATAGTGTGACCATCAACAAGGGCGGTACAAGTCAGATGGAGGTTACGATTAACAATGCTAAAGACAATACGGCATTCCAGTTCGATCTGGCGTTGCCTGCCGGCGTTACCGTCAAGTCTGTGGAACTGAATGGCGATTATCCCGCGACCCGTCAGACGTCGAATGATGATGTTGATGGTAAGGTTCGTTTCCTGTCATACGATGACGATAATGCTAACTTGAATGATGACACTAAGGTCATTATTACCTTAGAAGCTGCTGAAGATGCTACTATAGGTGATGTGGCAATTGCAGGTAGTGAGATTTTGCTTGTTAAGGATGATAACGATTTTGCCATCACTTCTACGCAAGAAGATGGAATTGTTGCCAGTATCACGATTACTGATGGCATCAAGGATGATGATGATCCAACTGGTATCAGCCGTGTTGCAGCAGAAGCTGCCGGCAACGATGCCTGGTACAACCTGAACGGTCAGCGTATCAGCGCTCCGACGAAGAAGGGCCTCTACATCATGAATGGCAAGAAGGCTATAGTGAGGTAGCAGGTTCCAGACAGTCGGCGGGGACGTAGGTGATGGCGACGGCAGCTACGCCGTCGATCTGTATGAGGAAGAATTTGTTCTTCTTGATGCGTTTGATGACCCCCTCGACACCCTTGAAACGGCCTGCGGTGATGCGGACACGACGGCCCATGTTGGCGGAGTCTCTGACGTCAAGAAAAATGACAGATTCGTCTTGTGCGGAGGCGACCTTTATGAAGTTCTCCATCTGACGGTCTGGAACGTAAAGCAGCTCTTTGTGTCCATCAGGACAGGTCTTCGTCATGTATCTCATGGGGTCAAATTCTTTCCGATGCATTTTCAGGCGTGTCAGGACCTCTTGGGAGGCGTGGACGAAGATGAGGTTGTGGATGGCTGGAACAAGTGTCTTACGGGGACCATCGGCAGAGTCGGCCAAATCGTAGTGCATGGGCACAAAACTGTCTATGCCCAAGGTATCAAGTTGCTGCTTGATCCTCAGTTCACGGTGGTAGGTGACCCGCATGGGGTACCATCTGATGACTTCTTTACTTTCCATTTCGGGGACAAAGGTACATAAAAAAGTGAAAAGTGAATAGTTAAAAGTGAAAAATCTGTTTCCGCCGTCTAAAATTATCCGTTATCCATTATCCGTTATCCTTTTTTTTTATTACCTTTGTGCCCAAATATATGCCATATCAATGTTTGGAATGCGTAATGTGGCTGGGTATCAGTGCATTATGAGGGTAAAGGACATTGAACTGTATATGTCAGCCATCCTGCGAAAACAGGGTGACCCTCTCTTTTTGTCTTCATTCGTAAACAAATCATCATCACATATGAAAAAGAACCAAATCCTACTATTCTTGGTATTTGCGGCAGTATGTCTGCTGACATCATGCGGCTCCTACAAGAACGTGACGTATTTTCAGAATCGCGAGGCATTGGACAAGGCCGTCAAGGGCTATCTGGTAGATGCCCGAATTATGCCGAAGGATGTGCTGTCTATCGTAGTCAACACTACCACGCCCAGTGCTGCCTCTCAGTTCAATCTGGTGACACCGACTACCCAGACACAGATTCAGACCTACTTAGTGGATAATGACGGGAAGATTCAGTTTCCAGTGGTAGGTGAGTTGAAGGTTGGCGGACTGACAAAGAACGAGGCAGAACAGATGATCCGTCAGGCCATCAGTCCTTATCTGGCTGAGTCGGAAAACCCTGTTGTGACAGTTCGCATGTCGGGTTTCTCCAGCTCGGTACTGGGGGAGGTGAACCAGCCAGGCACTTTTACGGTGGCCCGCGAGAAGATCAATGTGCTTGAAGCGTTGTCAAGGGCCGGCGACCTGACGATCTACGGTCTTCGTGACAACGTGACGCTCATCCGTGAGGACAGTGAAGGTAACAAGAACTATTACACGCTGAACCTGAACGATGCCAACATCGTGAACTCGCCTTACTATTACCTACAGCAGAACGACATTCTCTACGTGGAGCCGAACAAGATTAAGGCGCAAAACTCCACCATCGGTAATATGACAACTCTCTGGCTGTCGGCCACAGGTGTCTTGGTGTCGATAGCTACGCTGTTAGTTTCTATTTTAAAATAAGTGGCTACAGATTTAAAATATTTAACGGAATTATAGAATTATGGGAAATCAGTTGAGAAATTCTGGAATGCGGGAAAGGAAACCATATTCCATTTTCGACATGAAATACTTATGGATGATCTTCACTACCCATAAGAAGTGGTTCGCCCTGTCTGTCGTCCTGTGTCTGTTCCTTGCTGTGGCTTATGTCTATTTCTCCCGTCCGGCATACAACATTGTGGGCAAGATGATGCTTATCGACCGCAGACAGAACAGTAACATCTCCGCCGCTAACTCTGCCCTGCTGAATCAGTTACCGTCGAGCTTGGGCAGTAGCCTGAACCTGGGCCGGTCTTTAGGATTTGAGAGTGAGAAGGAGATATTGAAGACCAATCTGTTGGCGAAAGATGTGGTGGAGGATTTGGGGCTGTATACCGAGATTCGTCTTCAGAAGAATCTTAAGAGTATTCTGCTCTATAAGAACACGCCCGTCAACGTGACGGTCAGCAAGGAGTGTCTCCATGCCATGGACGAGGGGCTGAAGGCTTACAGCATCCGTCTGACCATCGACAAGAGCGATGCGGGCTTTACCATCGAGGGTGTGCTCAAGAAGAACAAGAAAAAGGCGGAGATCGCAGCGCAGAACTTTGCCAAGCTGCCGGCCGTCATACATACGGAGATTGGTGACCTGACCTTCACAGAGAATGTGCTGCCGACGGATGATGACCGGAAGCCCTTTGAGAAGGATTACCGGCTGAAGGTTACGATTACCCCGCCCATGATGGTGGCCAAGCAGTTTGTCAAACGCCTGACGATTGCCTCGGCTTCGAAGAAGACTACGTCGATTATCCAGATCAATCTACAGGATGAGCAAGTCACGAGAGGTGTGGACTTCGTGAACAGCCTGGTGGCACATTATAATGACCGCTCCAATCAGGAGCGTCAGGAAGAGGCTGCCAAGAACGATGAGTTCATCAATGGCAGAATAGCCAAGATAGATCAGGAATTAGGCCTTACTGATGCTGATTGGGAGAAGGTCAAGAAGCAGTATCAGGTGACAGATCCGAAAGTGGATGCCGAGGAGGTGATGGGCAAGAAGAGTGACTATGAGTCGCAGCTCGTGAACTTCGGTGTCCAGCAGCAGTTGCTTGACTATCTCAGTGAATACGTGAATGATCCTGCAAATCTGTATGAACTGATTCCTGTGAATGTGGGTGTCTATACAGGTGATGCTGTATCAATGATCAGCCGTCACAATCAGTTGGTCAATGAAAGGAAGATGTTACTGAAGAGTCTGACGGAGCAATCCACACAAGTAAAGCTGACGACTCAGTTGATTGATGAGTTGCATCCCGTGATCCTGACGGCATTCAAGAGAGACCGTGAGTCGTTGCTCTTGAGAAAACGTGTGGCAGAACGGGAATATAACAGATATATGAGCCGGGTAGGGGGTGCTCCTGAGCAAGAGCGTGTGATGACGGATGTGAGTCGTCAGCGGAATATCAAGCAGGGCGTGTTTGTCTCCTTGTTGCAGAAACGGGAGGAATTGGCCATGGAATTAGCCAATACGACAGACAAAGGCAAACTGATTGATGAGACGCAGGCGCTTAAGAAGGTGAAGCCCAAGACATTGGTCGCCTTGCTCTCCTCGCTAATCCTCGGTCTGCTGATACCATATGTTGTGTTCTTCATTAGAAGGAGTACGAAGAAGCAAATCGACTCGGAGATAGACCTGAAGGTGACGACAAGGTTACCGTTAGTGGGTACGATTTCAGCTTCAGGACAAGGAGACACTGACGATGCTTTCCGGCTTGTCCGAAATAATATCCTGTCTCTTTTGGGTGAGGGAAAGAAAACCATATTGGTAGTCTCTGCCAATAAGGGAGATGGTAAGACTTTCTGCGCTACCCATCTGGCAGAAGCCTTCACCAGAACAGGCGAGAAGACGTTATGTCGCAGTCTGTTAGACGTTCTTCCTGAAGAAATTGTGGCCTCATCCCATCCTGCTGACTTGTTGGCTCATAAGGATCTTCACAAGGTGTTGGCTAACCTGCGGGAAACATACGACATCATCATCTTGGATGGTCCTGAGATAGATTCCTGCAACGAGACCTTGATTGGTGGTCTGGCTGACGTGACCTGTTTCGTCTGCTGTCCGGGAAAGACCTCCAAGGCAGTCATAGAGAGTCTCGACAAGTTGAAGAAAGACAACAACTTGCCGTCTTCATGTATCGTGCTGAATCAACGAGGATAGTGGTTAAGAAGATTCATTATTGCTGGCTGTGAGGAAAAACCCAAACTGCCAATCCGAAAAGATGAATACATCAGACACCATATACAAGTTCTTCAATCAAGGTAACGAACGGACTATTAAAGCCAAAAAGAATATTTTTCTCATGCTTTTGATAAAAGGAGGAAATATTCTTATCGGTGTTTTACTTGTACCGATTACCTTAGGATATGTTGATACTGATTGTTATGGTATATGGCTCACACTTAGTTCAATGGTGTTGTGGATTAGTTTTTTTGATATTGGACTTAATAATGGACTAAAAAACAAACTGGCTCAGGCTATCGCCAACAATGACCATGATCTTGCACGAAAATATGTCAGTACGACATACGTTCTTTTGGTGCTCATTTTTTTGCCGATGATGTTTGTCTTGATAGGATTATCCCCACTGATTAATTGGAATAATCTTTTGAATATTGGATCAGATGAGCTGTTGCTTGCTCCTATATGTATCCTCATTGCTTATTTCTGCATCAATTTCATTTTAAGTACCATCAGTACGGTGTTAAATGCAGACCAGAGGCCTGCAGACGCATCGCTTATTCTATTTCTGCAACAATCAGCATCGCTAATAGTCATATTGATTATGATTGTCACAACAAAGGGAAGTTTGGTCAATTTATGTATTGGTCTTTGTATTTCTCCTATCGTTGTTAACTGCATCTATAATATTGTCTTGTTTAAAGACAGGTATAAGGCATGGACTCCATCTTTGCGGTATGTTGATTTTCGGTTGTCTTCTGATTTAATGAAGTTGGGAGCACAATTCTTCATTATTCAAATAGCCGCACTTATACAGTATCAGATGATTTCCTTTATTATTATTCGTTATTTCGGTCCTACCGAAGTGACCAACTATGGTATTGCCTACAAGTATTTCAACATACTTATGATGGTTTGGGGTATTTTAATAACTCCGCTGTGGGTTGCCGTTACTGATGCCATAGAGAATAAAGATTATCAATGGATAAGGACGGCGGAAAGAAAATACCTATTATTATTCTTCCTATTCGTCGTTGCAGGTTTATTGATGCTTATAGTTTCGCCATTCATCTATAGAATATGGGTTGGAGACAAAGTTAACATTAGCATGACGTTATCAATGTTCATACTTCTATACAACTTGGTGATGATGCTTGGTAATTTGTTTGTTAATATCATTAATGGCTCAGGACAATTGAAAGTCCAAACCATAGCCTCATTATTTTCACCATTTGTATTCTTAGCTGTATGTTATGTCCTAATAAAACAACAAATTGGAGTTCAAGCAGTTTTGATAGCCGCAATCATATCAAACTTCAACGGACTGATTTTAGCTCCTTTACAATGCTATTATTTGGTTAAGACAACAAAAGAATGAAAGTATTGCATATTTGTACATCAGACGAAGGTGGAGCTGGGCTGTGCTGCCTCAGACTTCACAATGCTTTGCTAAATGAAGGAGTGGAGAGTAAAGTCGTCATGAATTACAAAACAAGGGATTATCCTGAAGTCTATCAATATAGACCTTTTGCTTCCAGATTATGTTCTCTTCCTTCCAGAATCTTTCATAAGATTGGTTTGGAGGTGACGGAGTACAACAAGGTTGGGGCTCTTGGCGTAAAACATCATGCATTCTATTCCCGGCCAGTATCTTTTATAGATCTTACCAAGTTTGAATTATACGATTGGGCTGATATCATCCATTTACATTGGGTAAACGATTTTTTGGATTATCCTTCTTTTTTCAGGAAAACAAAAAAGAAGATTGTCTGGACATTACATGATGAGAATCTGTTTTATGGTATTGCTCATTATGGGGTTAATGCCCTTCATGATAATGATATTGAGAAAAAATATAAAAGGATAAAATTTGAATCAATAAGGAGTTCGGAGAATCTCAATGTCGTTTTCCTCTCTAATATGATGTATGATCAGTTTGGCAATAATGAAATAATTAGAGGTAGAAATAAAACTATTATCCATAATTCTGTTGATGGCAATATCTTTATGCCATACGATAAAACTGCCATGCGGAGGAAATATGGGATAAGTCAGAAAAAGACTGTCTTCTTATTTATGTCCAGTGATATTGGGAATCCCATCAAGGGGCTCCAGTTGTTAGTACAATCGATTAACAAACTGGACTTGAAAGATGTAGAGATTATGGCACTTGGTAATAATGCAAATAATGTGTCATTTCCTATTGTGAGGGCCTTTGGAAATATAAAAGACATGAGTGTTTTAAGTGAACTCATATCTGCTGTAGATTACTTTGCAATGCCTTCTCGTCAAGAAGCGTTTGCTCAGAGTCCAATGGAAGCTATGGCCTGTGGCTTGCCCGTTGTCGCCTTCCCTGTCAGCGGTACAAAAGAATTGATTAATGAGTCAAATGGCATTATATGCAGTGATTTTACCGTGGCTGCATTATCTGAGGGAATTAAACAATTGATGTCTCGGACCTATAATCCGACCCACATCAGGAATGAAGTCCTGAACCGCTTTTCTCCATCTGTCATCGCGAAACAATACATAAGTTATTATCAAAAATAGCAAAGATTTTATGCAGAATTGGATCCTATATATCTTTTGTTTTGAAATTCTTTGCTTTTCAGGTGGACAGCGATTTGATGTGGAAAATCAAATCCCGACCCTGTCGATATGGTTGGTTACATGCTTTATTGCTTACCTTAATAGAAAAAGAGACTATCGGATTGAAGAGTGGTTTGTAGGAGTTGCTTTTATACTTTTCTTGATGGGATGGATGTTATTATCTACTATCGTAGTCAATATCTTTTCAGATTTCTTTTTCTTGTCGTATCTTCTTTTCCCTTTGGGAATGGTCATTTCTCTGTATAACTTCGATTTCTATGAGGTAAGAGATTGTCTGCTTAGGCTGCTTTCATTGATTATGGTGGTCAGTATTATTGTGCATATAGGTTTTAATCTTGAAATAATATCAGGCGAATTAGAAGGTGACGCAGAAAAGCCTTTGACGATGTCACTTTACTTCTTTAATGTGGGCTGGGGAGAATTTGAGAATATACCTTTTTCTCGTTTTAGTTCGATTTATTGGGAACCTGGTCAATGTCAAATTGTTATCATCTATGTATTAGTATTGTTTGCTGATGATATTCAGAAGCATATATACAATATAGCATATCTTCTGAAGAAATATGGTATTTTGCTTCTCTCTATTCTTCTTACGGGCAGTACGACAGGGTATATCGTTTTTGCCCTGTTTGTAAGCGGCTTGCTTATGTTTAACGTTAATATGCTTAGTCAGAGAAGGATTCTACCTATATTCTTGTCTGCGATTTTGGCAATTGGTATCTTTTCCTTTTTCTATTTAAGTGATGTCGTTCAGTCAAAATTAGAACTAAGCGAGAGTCTCAGCGATAATAATTCATACGCCATCAGGCTGGCTGATAATATATCTTGCTTTACTGTGGCTATCGAACACCCAGTGTTTGGCATGGGTGTTAATTCTGTTGAGTTGAATGCAGAGCTGGAAGCCTTTGGAAACACGACAGCCTCCAATGGTTGGCTTTTTTCTGCAGCACAGATGGGGTTTGTATACATCATCGTTATGTTTGTAGCGATGTACATGAATATTAGAAAGATGAATTTTGGGATATTGACTATTGTACCACTTATAATACTCATACTTTCTCAGGCCAATGAGTATGCGACATACCTTCCCATTACGTGGATGTATTGCTGTCCTTTCGGGACTTATCAGAAGAACAGCATAGATGAAGAGCAATATCTCATTGGGGAAGTTGAAGATGTTAGATGAGAGTATCAGTTATTACCGTTTGTTTTAATGCCATTCAGGGGATTGAGAAAACAATCTCCTCAGTATTAAACCAATCTTACCCTGAGGTTGAATATATTGTCATCGATGGAGGCAGTAAGGATGGAACGGTAGACGTTATCCGGAAATATGAGGATCGGGTTGGTTACTTTGTCTCTGAACCGGATGGCGGTATCTATGATGCTATGAACAAGGGCGTCAGGGTCGCTACGGGCGAATGGATTACTTTTCTGAATGCTGGTGATACTTATTATGACAGTCAATCGATAGAGGCTGTATTCTCTCATGAGATTCCTATAGATGTAGATGTCGTTTACGGCTATCAGGTCCATAGTTACAGTTATGGTAAATTTGTGCGAAAGCAACTCCCACTGACATTCTTTTCTGAGGGAATGCCATTTGGACATGAGTCAAGTTTTGTCAGGGCTAAAGTCATGAAGCATAGTGGATTTGATACAAGATACAGGATTGCGGCAGATTACAATTTCTTTTATCATCTTTATATGTCGGGAGGACATTTCATGCCTGTCGATGTGATAGTGGCAGATTTTGAAAGTGCAGAAGGGGTGTCTTCTTCTGATAATACTGTCTTGCAGACCCATCGGGAGTCTTCTATGATCAATGGGACATATGCCACCTGTCAATACAAAATGCAGATTATCAGCAAATGTGTCAGGATGATGTTGAAGAAAATCCTATCAGTCTTCTCAAAAGACCTCGTGAGTCGTCGGCAACTCAAGCAACGAGAACAGAATGAAGAGTATATCCCATTGAACATATTCTTGACTAAGAATCATGGCTAAAATATCCGTTATTATCCCAATATATAACAATGCAGCTTATCTTCCGCAGTGTCTGGATAGTCTTCTGGCACAAAGCTTTCAAGATTTTGAGGGTATATTGGTTGATGATGGGAGTACGGATGGTTCTGCAACCGTCTGTGATGACTATCAACAAAAAGACAGTAGGCTGAAAGTCTTTCATATTCAGAACCATGGTGTATCCTATGCCCGCAATTATGGTATTGAAAAGGCAACGGGGGAATGGATAAGTTTTGTAGACTCAGACGACTGGATTACGACAGATTTCCTAGCCACATTATATGCTCACACGGATGAGGATACAGATGTCGTGATGGGGAGTCTGTTTTTCAATATCGGGGAGAAGGAAATAATACGGTCATGTTCAAAACCATGCATTAGTAAGAAAGATTTTCCTTCGTATCCTCTTGCTACCTTAGTGCCTGATTGCAGCAGAGCCGACTGCTTATTCGTCTCTTTGGAAATACTTAGTAGCGCCTGTAATAAGTTGACGAGGAAGTCAATGTTGGATACATATCATATCAGGTTTAACGAAAAGATGTTCTTAAATGAAGACGGGTTGTTTCATTTGATGTGCTATCTGAGAGCCAGAGATTTCAAAATCATTGAGACACCTCTCTATCATTACAGAATCCGGATGACTTCTTCAAATTATCAGTATCTGCCGGATGTTCACTCTCAGAATGTTATTGTCAGAGAGGCTTTTTCTCATTTGGTCAAGGAATTGCCTGATCATATTCGCAGAGATTTCATAAGCTTGTGTTCATATCGGATGTACCTGAATACGATGGCATTGTATGTTGAGCATCCGCAGAATGAACAAACCCTATTAAGCAAACGATTGTTTCTGAAAAAAGAATTGGATACGGAGCTGTATACGGTGTTTTCGATTCCTTCTTATATGAGTTTTCTGAAAAAAGTGGAGATGAAAGCGCTAAAGAAGCATTGGTGTATGATGCTTCTGGCATTGGCAAAAATCAGAAAGTTAAAGAACAAGGTTACGCTCTTTAGATGATTCACTTACGAAACAGCAAATTAAAGGCTGGTATCTATTCAGGTGGTTATATTCTTCCATATAATCCTTTAGAGACTCCATGCTTAGGAGGCGTAACATTGGGCGATGGCAGATATGTGAAAGATTCCACTTGGACAGAGTGGGATGATTTGAAGGCATATGGCTTTATTAAAGATAGTGTCGAGTATGTAGACCGTACTGCCATTTATATTGGAGTAATGATGTCTATTTTTGGGCACACCATCACTGATAATCTTAAAAAGCTATGGTTCCTACAGAGTGAAGACGGGAAAAAACTGTTAGAGGGAGATACAGACATCTTGTACGTCACTTATATGGCACAAACTTTGCCTCCACAAGTGTTTGAAATTCTTCAATATGCAGGTGTCGATATAAAAAAATCCGTATGGTGAAGAGTTCCCGACCGATTGAAGGCTTTGTGTGTGTTGCTTTTTGCCTATTGGTTCTATGTCTATATGTTGGGTAATTACGACGATACTGCTGATTACCAAATAAGTAGTACGCTGTTTATCTGATTCAGAAGTTATTTGATGGCGAGCAGTTTGTTTGCATTTCACAAATTGGGTTTTAATTTATATAGCAGGATAGCCTTTCTGTTGTCTACCACACAATTTGTTCATCAGAGGCAAAAGGATGAACAGAACCGTTGTGAGATGCTATTGTTGACTGTTGCCTTTAATGATGAACGTCTGATAAAAAAGCAAATCGAGCAAATCAGATCAATGATAAAGGACATGGATTATCAGCATGTGGTGGTTGATAATTCCCTGAACAAAAAGAAAAGAGGAGCAATTAAGGCTGTCTGTAAACAATATGGTATTGAATATATTCAAATACCGTATATGATTACCTTATTGTTTCATTACCAGATAGCAGTGTCTCACGGTGCAGCACTCAATTGGCTCTATTATCATTATCTTAGAGAGAAGAGGCCAATGCGGTTCTCTCTCTTGGATCATGATATCTTTCCTGTACGGGATTTCAATTTGACCTTAACTTTCGGTCAGCGGGATTTCTATGGCGTATCTCGTATTAAGGAGGGTGAATGGTATCTGTGGCCAGGGTTCTGCATTTATAATTTTGATACATTCACTAAAGAACCGGATTTCCTGCCAAGATATACAAAGAAGAATTTCCTGGATACTGGTGGCGGTAATTATCGGAAATTATATTGCAAATATAATCTGAAGGACGTGGCGTTTCCAGAGGTGAAAACTATACGTATTAAGAATTCCAAGGAATTGATACGTCGGTGTGATATCTATCATAGTGACTATGTCCAGATCGTAGATGATACATGGCTTCATCTGATCAACGGCTCAAACTATGCTAATATCAAAGGCAAGGATGAAGTCATTGAGAAAACGCTTGCCGATGTCGGCTCTTTTTATAAAGCGATAATGTCATAAGTGGGATGAAGATTTCTGTCTGCATAGCTACTTTCAACGGCGAAAAGTTCATTCAGGAACAGATGATGTCGATTCTGCCGCAATTGGGGGATGCTGACGAAATAGTCGTCTCAGATGATGGAAGTTCTGACGATACTATCTCGATTCTTAAGTCATTCCATGATTCGAGAATCTTCATCTGTCAGAATGATGGCAGGCATGGATTTATCTGGAATTTTGAGCATGCATTGACGAAGGCTACGGGTGATGTGATCTTCTTGTGTGACCAAGATGATATCTGGAAACCGAATAAGGTGGAAGCTGTTATGGCGGCCTTGCAGGATCATGATATGGTGTTGCATGATGCGGAGATCGTCGATAAGATTGGAAATAAGACGGGCGTTCGCTATTCTGAGGGGTTGCATCGTCGGAAGGGATTCTGGAGTAATTTATGGAAGACCCGCTGGTTAGGATGTTGCATGGCATTCCGGAGAAACGTGTTGGAGTATGCCCTCCCGTTTCCGCGTCATATCGTGGGACATGATGGCTGGATCAGTGCTGTCGGCTTGGCTAAATTCGATTATTACTATATACCAGACGTGCTGATGTGGTATAGACGGCATGGCGAGAATGTCTCAACGGCATCAGAGAAATCACAGAATTCTTGGTATTATATGCTGATTAAGAAACGACTGTGTCTGCTTATGGAGATTAGTAGGAGATTATTTGAGAGGAAGTGAAAACTTAAAAGTAAAAAATATGCGCATTTTACATATATCTAAATATTATTATCCTTATGTAGGAGGGGTGGAGAATGTCTGCAAATATCTGGCAGACAACTCTGCCGGTCATGAGGTGGCAGTGGTCTGCTTTAATGAGGGACACCTCAACAGTGTGGGTGAGGTAGACGGCATAAAAGTGTATCGCATCGGGGCTTTGGTGACCGTTGCCAGACAGGCCATATCTTTGACGTATATTACTGTGTTGCGGAAGGTCATCAAGCAATTTAAGCCTGATATCATCCAATTCCATTGGGCGAACCCCTTCCCTGCGGCAGTCTTGTTGCCTATCATCCCAAAGAACGTCAAACTCATCATCCATTGGCACATGGATATCATCAAGCAGCGGAAAATCTACCGGTTTGTCAAGCCGATAGAGAAGCGCTTGTTGAAGCGGGCCGATATGGTGGTGGTCACCAGCCCTCAGTATCAGGAAGGATCTGTTCCTTTGCAGCCGTTCAGGGATAAGGTCAGGGTGGTTCCGAATGGTATCGATGAATCGTCTCTCAAACTGCCCTCAGCAAAACAGATTGATAAAATCAAGAAGAAATACAGGGGTAAGAAGATTGTTTTCTTCGTCGGGAGGCATATCCTGTATAAGGGCTTGGACTATCTGATAGAGGCAGAGAAACGTACCAAGTCAGATTGTGTGTTTGTGATAGCCGGTGACGGCCCGTTGACTCAGCAGTTGATGGATTCGTGCCAGTCGAAGAGAGTCTATTTCGTGGGCAGGTTGAGTGACGAGATGCTGGGCCGATATTATTATGCAGCGTCGGTATTCGCCTTCCCCTCCATTACCAAGAACGAGGCGTTTGGCATGGCTCTGGCAGAAGCCATGTACTGCCATACTCCTGCAGTCACCTTTACCATACCAGGCAGTGGCGTCAATTGGGTGAATCTTGACGGTGTCACTGGTATTGAAGCTCCCAATAGAGACGTTGACGCGTTTGCCGAAGCCATAGACCGTCTGTTGACGGATGAGGCTTTGGCTAAGACTTATGCGGAGGCTGCCCATCAACGTGTGGCAGAGCATTTTACTGTCAGCAAGATGATGGAGGAGATGGAGAAATGTTATCAAGAACTGAATAGCCATGTGGAATAACAACCGATCGAACGAACTGATCAAGTGGATAGTGATCATCGGTGATTTCATCGTTCTGAATGCATTGGTTCTGGCTTTTGCAAGATGGCATGAGAGAATGATGGAATGGGATACAACTCAGAAAGACGTATATGTGCTTGTGAATAATATCGCTCTGATACTGGGTCTGTTGCAATTCTCGCCCGTTGTGCATCAGAGAGTGGTAGGCGCAGGGGAGATCCTTAAGAGGGTGATCGGACTATCAGCGATGCAGTCTTTTTTGGCATATGTGTTGCTGAAAGTATTTATCTTTTATCTGCCGGTCGGGTGGCAGGTCTTGGAACTTGGCGTGTTATTTATGGCCATACTCCTTGTAAAGAGACTGGTGGAACGGTGGATCGTGAAAGTAAATAGGATGGCTGGCAGGAATACGCGTATGGTGACATTGGTCGGTTCAGATACAGAATTGCTTGAAATCAAGGGGAAACTCATTAAAGATACAACGTTGGGGTATGAAATTATCAATCACTTCCAACAGGGAGAAGATTTCCTATACGCTGCCGAGACTACAGATAAATTAGTAATAGGTGAAGAACTCTACCTCTGTATCTCAAGAAAAGAGAAAGACCTGATAAACCGTATATCGAGACTTTGTGATAATAGGTTGGTAAGATTCTTTTATGTTCCAGTGTCCGTTGAGTCGATAGGTTTGAATTTGAAGAGAGTGTTGATGGATGACATAGAAGTCTATACAACCTATGAGAATCCTTTACAGAATCAGTTAAACAGAGTGGTGAAGCGGTTATTTGATATCCTATTGTCTGTTTTTGCCTTGTTTTTCATGACTTTATTTCTTCCTCTGATATGGATTATAATCAAAGTGCAGAGTCCGGGTCCTCTTTTCTTCAGACAAGTGCGAACCGGTCTGGACGGCGAGCCCTTTAAGATGTTTAAGTTTCGCTCGATGCATGTCAACAAGGAAGCTGATAGCAAACAGACGACAGAAGATGATCGCCGGAAGTTCCCTTTTGGTCATTTTATGCGCAAGACGAGTATTGATGAGTTACCACAGTTCTGGAATGTATTGAAAGGGGATATGAGTGTTGTAGGACCAAGACCACACATGTTGGCACATACAGAATTGTATTCTCAGCTTATCAATAAGTATATGGTGCGTCATTTCGTGAAACCAGGTATTACAGGTTGGGCACAGGTGAATGGATATCGTGGTGAGACGAAAGAGCTATGGCAGATGGAAGGGCGTGTGAAGCGGGATATTTGGTACATGGAGAACTGGAGCATTTGGCTGGATATTCGTATTGTGTGGATGACCATCAAATCGCTTTTTAGGCATGATCCACATGCTTATTAGAAACAGTATTTCATACAAAAAGTTGGATGTCGAAAATATCGGAACAATTCTTTCAATTGGTGCGCTATGCGATTGATGAGCATGCGCCGGCTCCTCAGATTGAAGCTGATGATTGGGAGACCATGCGTGATATGGCCAGGAAACAGTCCGTATTGGGTGTTGTATTCAGATCAGTACAGCGTATGGGGCAGAACGCCACGATACCACGACAGTTGAAGATGAACTGGTTCTATAAGGTGAATCAAATCAAGACCCGCAACATGCTGCTTAACCAGCGTTCTGCAGAACTGGTCGCGATGTTCCAGAAAGACGGTTTCGACTGTTGTGTGCTGAAAGGGCAAGGGAATGCTATGATGTATCCTGATCCGTATGCCCGTTCGTCAGGCGACATCGACCTGCAAGTGAAAGGTGGCAGGGATGTGGTGGTGCAGTATGTCAAGAAGCGCTTCCCTCATACAAAAACGGCATACCAGCATGTGGATTATCCTGTATTCAAGAATGTCTCGGTAGAGGTTCACTACTTGCCAGTGTATTTGAATAATCCTCTGTATAACCGACGACTGACGAAGTGGTTTGATGATCACAGTGATGAGATGTATGGCCATGAGGTGGAACTGCCTGGTGATGGAGGCCGGATTAGTGTTCCGTCTTTGAGGTTCAATATCTTTTTTCAGATGGCGCACATGATGCACCATTTTATGGACGAGGGTATTGGCCTTCGCCATATGGTTGACTATTATTATCTGTTAAGGAAGGTGCATGAAGAGGGAATCCCGACGGATGGCATAGACAAAGAACTCAACAGATTAGGGCTGAGGAAGTTCGCTGGTGCCGTGATGTTTGTGATGCATGAGGTGTTAGGACTTGAAGACCGGTGCCTGATTGTACCGGTGGACAAGAATAGGGGAGAAACTCTATTGAACGAGATATTGAATGGCGGAAATTTCGGCAAGCACTCTGGGCTTACTGAGCATTCTCTGGCATCAAAGAATATCATCAAATACTGGCGTACGATGCATTTCATCCGAGAATATCCGGCAGAAGCTCTTTGTGAACCGGTGTTCCGAACCTGGCATTTCTTCTGGCGGCTGAAGCATACATACAGCTCATAATTCATAAAAAATGTCTGCAGCACGTGCCGCAGACATTTTTTATTCTAAGATACCGGTCTCTTCCCATTTGGCTACGATGTCTTTCACATCTTGAAGAGCCTGTTCCTTTGTTACCTCAAATTCCTCGAAGAGGGCTTCGGCAAGCTCTTCAACGGAGAAATCTCCTATCTCGGATGCTTTCTCCCAGAGCCAGGCTGCGGTATCGTTCAAACACATCAAACGGCCGAAGTCGACGGCTTCCAATCCTTCTCCAATGATTACTTTCTCGCCACATACGTCGCGAAGTACAAGTCCTTTCTTTTGTCTCATATTATCAAATTCTATTAGTCTTTATTTGCGATAGTCTTACAACATAGTTCTGCCGCCTCCTGGTCTGGCAGACAAGACAGATGCCATACAGGAACGGTTGCCGTCAGCAGATTCTCTGTCTGATGCAGGCCGTCGCCCATCTGCTTTTTCCAGCGCATGCCTGAGATGCTCATGGCAAGGGCAACGTAGGCTTCAACGGGTTTCATACGGCGGATTTCGTTGTGTGGTGCCTGCTTCAGTTTGACGATGCCGCCGATGGGGTAGTCGACATTCCTGTAGCAGGGGGTCTTGCCACTCCAGGGTGATCCGTAGACCCGGGCCTCGCCATCGATGAGGCGGACAACGGGATTGTCGTCATTGACCAGTTCCGTCCCTTCGATATGCTTAAGCCAGAGTTGCGAGTGGGTACTCTTGCCGGTTCCGCTCTTGCCGAGGAACATGTAGGCCTTGCCCTGGTGGCTGACCACGGAGGAATGGAAGAGGGTCGTCAACTTTTCGGAAGAGGCGAAGGTGTACATCATCATCAGGGAGTTGTTGACCACATAAAGCCTTTGTCCCATATAATAGACATCTCCTACCGTGAAGTCCTGGCTACACACCAGTCTGCCCATGACCTCGTCGCTTACTTGAAACTCGAGGACAGTCTTCCCCTCGGGTGTTTCACCGCAGATGATCGAAGTGCCTTCATCTTCCTGTCTATGAAGTTCCCTATACAAAATAGGCGCAACAGACTTCTGGACACGAAGGGTAAAGAGGGTGTTGCCGTCCTCTTCGTCCATGAATGGCTCGTACTGCTTCATCTCTGGGAACAAGGTCTCTTCCGCATCTACGATGAAGCCGTGCCCTGCAACGGTATAATGCTTCCTCATATTCGGTTACGACTTCTTGAGGGCTGCAATGGAGGCCTGGAGAGAGGCTATCTTCTCTTCGGCGTCGGACTGCTTCTTACGTTCAAGGGCAACGACTGCCTCAGGGGCGTTGGCGACGAAGCGCTCGTTGGAGAGCTTTTTCTTTACACCGGCGAGGAATCCTTCGAGGTGCTGCAACTGAGCCTCCATCTTCTGGATCTCTGCCTCGACGTCAATCATGTTACCTAAGGGCACTGCAAACTCGTCCGTGCCTACCATGAAGGCGGATGCCGTAGGATCCTTCTCGGCGACGACGTTGATGCCGTTGAGGTTGGCCATCTTCGTGATAACGTCGTTGAAGGCTTCGAAGTCGTTCTGTCCTACCACCTGAAGTTCGAGCTGTTCCTTCGGGGCGATGTTCTTAGAAGAACGAACCATACGTACACCGGAGACAATCTGCTTCACGCTCTCAATCTGGGCGATGAGCTGACTGTCAGCTGCAGTGGGAGCGGGAATCTCCAGCTTGTCGCGCATGATGCTCTCACCGTCCTGACGGTCGTAGAGGTGCTGCCAGAGCTCTTCGGTGATGAAGGGCATGAAGGGGTGCAGCATTTTCAGCAACTGCTCGAAGAAGTGGAGGGTCTTGTCGTAGGTCTCACGGTCTACAGGCTGGGCCTCACCGTTGACATAGGCGGGCTTCACCATCTCCAGGTACCAGGAAGAGAACTCGTCCCAGAAGAGCTTATAGACCGCCATGAGGGCCTCGGAGATACGGTATTTCTTGAAGAGGTCGTCGACCTCGGCATTGGTCTCGCGGAGCTTGGCCTCGAACCAGGTGGTGGCAGTCTTACCAACCTCCGTCTGTCCGGCATCGGCGACTTTCCAGCTCTTCACGAGGCGGAAGGCATTCCAGATCTTATTGTTGAAGTTTCGTCCCTGTTCGCAGAGGGCCTCGTCGAAGAGGATGTCATTGCCTGCGGGAGCTGAGAGCATCATACCCATGCGTACACCGTCGGCACCGAACTTCTCGATAAGCTCGATGGGATCGGGGCTGTTTCCGAGTGACTTCGACATCTTACGGCCGAGCTTGTCACGAACGATACCTGTAAAGTAGACATTCTTGAAAGGCATGTCACCAACGAACTCATAGCCGGCCATAATCATACGGGCAACCCAGAAGAAGATGATGTCAGGGCCTGTCACGAGGTCGCTGGTGGGGTAGTAGTATTTGATCTCCTCGTTGCCGGGGGTGTTGATGCCGTCGAAGAGGGAGATGGGCCAGAGCCAAGAGGAGAACCAGGTGTCGAGGGCATCCTCGTCCTGACGGAGGTCTGCATCGGTGACCTTCGGATCCTTCTGCTGGGCCAGTTTCAGGGCCTCCTCGCGAGTGGTGGCTACGACATAGTCGTCATTTTCGTTGTAGTAGTACGCCGGGATGCGATGACCCCACCAAAGCTGACGGGAGATACACCAGTCCTGGATGTTCTCGAGCCAGTTCTTATATGTGTTCTTATATTTCGCAGGATAGAACTTCAGTTCGTCGTTCATCACAGGCGGCAGGGCGATGTCGGCGAAGTGCTTCATCGAGAGGAACCACTGCATGGAGAGGCGCGGCTCGATGGCGGTATCGGGGTTGCGCTCAGAGTAGCCCACCTTGTTGGTGTAGTCCTCGATCTTCTCCATCAGACCAGCCTCCTGGAGATCCTTGGCAATCTGCTTGCGGCAGTCCATACGATCCATACCCACGTAGATGGGGCTCTGGTCGGAGATGGTGCCGTCGGGATTGAAGATGTCGATAGTCTCGAGGTTGTGGGTCTTGCCCAGCATATAGTCGTTGGTGTCGTGGGCTGGTGTGACCTTCAGACAACCCGTACCGAATTCGATGTCGACATAGCGGTCCTCGATGACGGGGATGACACGGTTCACCAGAGGCACGATGACCTTGCGGCCCTTGAGCCACTGGTTCTTCGGGTCCTTGGGGTTGATACACATGGCGGTATCGCCCATGATGGTCTCAGGACGGGTGGTGGCCACGACAGCGTAGTAGCCCTTGGCATCCTTGTGGATGACGTTGCCATCAGCCTTCAGAGCTTCCTCGTTGTCGAGTGCTGAGAGTCCATCCACATAGTATTTCAGGTGGAACAGGTGGCTCTGCTCTTCCTTATAGATCACCTCCTCGGTTGAGAGAGCGGTGAGGGCCTTGGGATCCCAGTTCACCATACGCAGACCACGGTAGATGAGACCTTTGTTATAGAGGTCGACGAAGACCTTGATGACGCTCTCGGAGCGCTTCTCATCCATGGTGAAGGCGGTGCGATCCCAGTCGCAGCTGGCACCTAAGCGACGCAACTGCTTGAGGATGATGCCTCCGTGCTCATGTGTCCAGTCCCAGGCTTGCTCGAGGAACT
>JAEEGH010003546.1_pt1 | contig 40939 bp, 38 predicted proteins | sample 9134181 | NCBI WGS metagenome assembly JAEEGH01 (sample SAMN16246544, study PRJNA631951) | gut metagenome | biome: gut microbiome; feature: rumen; material: DP-attached | host: Bos | place: Iran: Karaj | collected 2018-10 | reverse complement strand
CAGAGGTCTATCTGTTGCAGAAAGATACGACGAAAGCCGTGAAGGCACTTGACAAGAGTCTGGAGCTCGATCCCTATGATGGTGGTATCTGGGCAGAACGGGCTGTCATCAGTCTGTCCCGCGAGAAATGGAAGGAGGGAGAGGAGTTCCTCAGCAAGAGTATCCATCTGTTGCCGAAACATCCAGGCAACTATATCAACCGTGCGTTGGCACGTTATAATCAGAACAATCTCCGAGGTGCGATGGCCGACTACGATACGGCCCTTGACCTCGATCCCAATAATTTCCTGGGTCATTACAACCGTGGTTTGCTACGTGCCCAGGTGGGTGATGATAACAGAGGTATCGAGGACTTTGACTTCGTGTTGAAACTGGAACCCAATAATCTGATGGCCCTTTTCAATCGTGCCTTGCTGTTGGAGCAGACAGGTAATCTCCGTGCAGCCATCCGCGACTACTCCAAGGTCATTGAGGAATATCCGAATTTCTGGTTTGGTCTTCAGCACCGTGCCTCGTGTTATCGTCGTTTGGGTAACACCAAGCAGGCAGAGCTTGATGAGTTTCGTATTCTGAAGGCCCAGATGGACAAGCGTTATGGCAATCAACCCCGTCTCTCCAAGAAGCAGATGCGTAAGCGGAGTGATGAAGATCTGGAGAAGTATAACCAGATTGTTGTCGCTGACGAGCAGGAAGTGGAGCATGAGTACAAGAGTGACTACCGTGGACGCGTGCAGAACCGCAAGGCTGATCTGGCTTTCCTTCCGATGTATGGGCTGACCTTTACCCGTCCGGAGGATGCCGTCAAGAGCGAGATGCCCTATGAGGACTCTGTAGAGATGTTCAACAGCCAGTCACGCTCACGAACCATCTATGTCTCCTGTGATCAGGCCAAGCTGAATGAGGCCCGTATGCAGCAGACCTTTGCCTATATCGACTCCCTCAGTACGGCTATTGATGCCACCAAGCGCACCCAGGACGTCAAGTCTTTGCTTTTCCTGAGGGCTATTGCCTACAGCACCATCCAGAATTTCGATAATGCCATCGATGACTTGAGTATATACCTGCAGATTGATTCAGCCTCGTCGTTGGCTTATTGGCAACGGGCCGTCTGTCAGGCTAAGATCAATGAGTTTAATGCCTCTCAGGGTACGAATATCGATCTGAAATCAGCCAATGTGCTGGGTGACCTCTCGGACGCTCTCCAGCAGTCACCTCGTAATGCGTACCTTTATTATAATCGAGGCAATCTCTATGCTCAGCGGCAGGATTACCTCCATGCCATTGATGACTATACCCATGCCATCTCTCTCGAGGAGCATCTGGCTGAGGCTTACTATAATCGTGGTTTGGCACGTATCTATGTAAAGAAGGTTTCTGAAGGTATTGAGGACTTGTCGAAAGCAGGTGAACTCGGTCTCTATCAGGCCTATAGCGTCATCAAGAAGTACCGTGAGAAATGATGGGTAGGTTCTCTGTAGCGGTCTTATGCCTGATTACGTTTTGTGCGACAGTTGTCCACGCCGATGACCAGTTGACAGGTTCAGAGATTAGCGACCCAGGCCATGTCTGGATGGGTCTTGATTTGGGGCGTCCTCATGTGATTACCAGGGTAGGGTGGGCGCCTAGCGTCGAAAGCCAGGTGGCGAGTCCTGTTGTGTTGGGTGTCTTCGAGGGTGCCAATCGTGCAGACTTTATGGATGCCCTACCTCTTTTTATGATTGAGGAAAAGCCCGCTAACAGCAGGATGACCTATGCCGATGTCCATTGTTCGCGAGGGTTCCGTTATGTCCGTTTCGTCAGACCAGCCAATGCCAATAAGAATGTTGCAGAGTTGGCTTTCTATGGTCATCAGGGCGAGGGAGACGATACCCGTCTCTATCAGGTCACCAATCTGCCCACGGTCAGTATCCATACGCTCAATGACGAGATACCTTATGACAAGGAGCATGAGATCGTTTCGCAGTTGACCATTATCTCTGAGAATGGCACTAAGCTGCTTTCTGAGCCAGGCTCCATCCGCGAAAGAGGCAACTATTCACGTAATTTCGATAAGAAGCCCTATCGCATCAAGTTTGATGAGAAGCAGCACGTGCTCAATGCACCTGCCAAGGCCAAGAAATGGACGCTCATCAATAACTACGGTGACAAGACCCTGATGCGAAATCTGTTGGCCTTCGAACTGAGTCGTCGTCTGGGGATGCCCTATACACCCTATGGTACGGCTGTCGATGTGCTGTTGAACGGAGAGTATAAAGGTTGTTATCAGCTCTGTGACCAGATTCAGGTGCACAAGGGTAGGGTGAATATCACCGAGATGACCAGCCATGATAACGAGGGCAGCGCATTGACGGGAGGCTACTTTATCGAGATCGATGCCTATGCCGATCAGGAGAAGTCGTGGTTCAAGTCCAACAATGGCAATCCTGTGACAATCAAGTCACCCAGTGAGGATTCCATTACGGTGGACCAGCGGAATTATATCCGGGCACATTTCAACAAGATGGAGAAGGATATGCACAGTTATGTCGACAAGAACACCTTCCTGCGTCATTTCCTGGTAGGTGAGTTGTCAGGAAATACCGATACCTACTGGAGCCTCTATATGTATAAGCAGCGGGATAACGATACGATGTATGTAGGACCAGTCTGGGATTTTGATTTGGCCTTCAATAACGATAATCGCACCTATCCCGTTTGCAACAAGTCTGACTACGTCTATCGCAGTGGAGGCAGTTGTACGGGAAATCTGAAGAAAATGGTGGATGAATTTGTGCTTCGCAGTGACGAGTCACAATCGCTGATGCTCGATATCTGGGACAAGGCCCGTCATGCAGATCTGACAGAAGAGAGCCTTGTGGCCTATATCGACCAGATGGAGGCCGACCTCGACCACTCGCAACGTCTGAATTTCCTTCGTTGGCCTATCCTCAACAAGAAAGTGCATATGAATCCTCAGGCATTGGGCAGCTTTCAGGCAGAGGTAGAGAATGTCCGCACGTTTATCAAAGAGCGTCTGAAGTGGATGGACAAGCGTCTCGATTATGCTTTTGTGCCCAGTGGCATTAAGGACGTTTCCGTCGAATCCTCGGAGTCTTCAATCGATCTCACCCAACCCTACGATGTCTACTCCGTCTCAGGCCAGCCTTCCGGCCATTCCCTCGACGCCCTCCGTCCCGGCATCTACATCCTCCGCCAAGGCCACACCACCAGAAAGATCATGATCAAATAAACCGGCCCGTTTTTTATGCTACCTTTGTATCGTGCGCAGAAGATGCGTTGCAAAAGATTGCATTTTTAGTAAAATTATTCTGCTCACAATGTTGCAGTTTTCAAAAATAATGCTTATCTTTGTCCCGTCATCTGAAAACGTAAAGCTATAAACGAACAAATGCAAAGGGGTTCGCTTCTATATGATCTGTATTCTATTCACGCTATGACAGGGCGCGAATGGCCGATGATAGCTTTCATTCGGGAGTATGTTTCGAGGCATATTCCTGAGGCGGAGATCAGGATGGATAGGCTTGGCAATCTTTATATCACCAAAGGCGAAACAGGAAAAGGCTATCCCACACTTGCCTGCCACATGGATCAGGTTCAGACTGTTCATAGCGAGGACTTTGAAGTACGCCAGGAGGACGATATGCTTTATGGTTGGAGTGAACGGAATCAACAGCGTGAAGGCTTGGGGGCTGATGATAAGAATGGCATCTATATATGCTTAAGGTGTCTTGAAACCAGTCCATGTCTGAAGGTCTTCATGGCGGTTGGCGAGGAAAAAGGTTGCATCGGCAGCAATCGGGCTGATATGAGATTCTTTGAAGACAGCCTTTATGTGTTGGAACCCGACTGTAAAGGTGGGAAGGAGATACACACAGTGCTTCGAGGCATTCCCTGTGCCAGCAAAGAATTCGAAGAAGCCTTGCAAGTAGAGTCTAATGGCTATGAGATTACAGATGGCAAAACCAGCGACATCCTGGCTCTGACGCTGAATAACATCGGTGTCTGTTGTGCCAACATCCCTGCAGGCTATCACAATCCTCATAAGGATGATGAATATACATTGCTCTCAGAACTGGAACATACGCTTGCTTATATCCAGCAGACAATCACCCGACTCCAAGAGCGATTCCCTCATACTTATCTATCGGAAACCCAGCAATGGGCAGAAAAAGAACTGAATAACTAATTATATATGGCAAAGGAACTGATATTTAAACTGAACGGGACAGACTATGGTTCTGCACCCGTGAAACTGGAGAGAAAGAAGATCTATGGTTGGACAGACGTTGTGGCTACTGACCGTAGTGGTAGTGTGTGTGGCTCTGCCTATCTGTCGCCTGACGATGCGCTGATTATTCCCAAAGGCGGACTGGATCAGGGCACAGTCGATGAAGATGGGCGCTGGTTGGAAAAAGGCGAACTGACGGCTTATAGCGAGGACGGTCAGAAAGTGCTGCCCAATCTGCCTTCGTCATTTGATGCCCCTATCGAACTGAAACAGAAAGCAACGGCAGAAGAGTTCCTCGACAACGACTGGGAGGCAGTCTATCAGTTGGTGAATGCTGATCTGGCTACTGCCGTTGGCGATGACATCTATAAGTTTGAGTTCAGTTATCGTGGAGGTACGAACCACAACGACGGCTATCTGATCAATACACCAGGCGGATTGTTCCTCTTTGCTGGCGATCGTCAGGAGTTCCCCCTCGTCTCTTTGGCCGAGGAAACCACCATCGACGACACAGAGGAGCCCGTAGAGGAAGAGATTGATGAACTGGATTTCAGTATGTTCTAATAATAAAAAGGTATGGCAACAAAATTATCGAAAATAGAGACTTTGCAAGAAGCAAAGGAGAGAGTGAGAAAAGTATTCCGTCCATCAGACGAGGATCCAGTAGTGCGCTTTATTGGCGAAAACGGCAAGATGGGTCTGCGCCATCTGATGAGTGAAGAAGTGGTAGAGGCTCCCACCCAGGACTTTATTGAGATGCCTGAGGCGGAGGTCATAGAGCCCGTTATATCTGAAAAAGATCAAGCATGGAATCAATGGAGAGCTGCATTTGATGAAGCAGAGAAACATGTGCCAAGCGGCTATAAATGGTTAAATTATGATAGTGAGTTCAACAAACATTATCCTCCCTTTGATAGCCTGTTTGTTGTCGAGAAAGACGGATTGCAGGGTGTCATTAACACAAAAGGAGAGGTTTTGGTTCCTGCTATCTACACTTCGCTTGCAGTTGAGACATGGTGGGATAAGAAAGCCTATAAGAATTGGTATCTGCCCAATATTCTCTACATGACAAAGGGTGAAGGAGAGAATGAAACGATTGGCTATGTCAGTTTAGACGGCAAGGAATTAGTTGCAAATAAAGCTGACTCTGATTTCGATGAAGATAAGATTCGTGCCTCTGTGTTAGCGCTGAATCCTGATAAAACAGAAATTCCTGGATGGGGCTATCGTGCAGGTGATTTCTCCTATAGCGAGAACGGGAAGTATGGTTTGAAGCTAAAAGGCAAGAAAATTACGGATGCGATTTATACCGAAATAGAGTATCGTTACCTGGTTGGTGATAAACCACTGTTTAAGGTACGTGGTAAGGGCGAATATGGCGACGATGACATCGCTGGCATAGTTGATGAAACAGGCAAGGAGATTCTTCCCTGCAAATATGATAAAAGCGAATTTCGGGTGGATGAGAATCGTGGTCTGATTTTTACCCGCAAGAAAAAGAAGGAAGGCGTATTCGACCTTGAAGGAAAGGCTATTGTGAAGTGTGCCTACCGTCCATGTGAATTGTTGGAGGATGTCAATGTTTACGCTGGCTATACCAGCAAGGACGTTACCCTATTCAACTACCTTGGACAAATTATCATCGACAAGGGTCAATATGATAAAATTAAGACCTTCAGCAAGGATGGTTTGCTGTATATCAGATCCATTGACTGCAAATGGTGGTACATAGATCTCTGGGGTAATAAGAAACAAGAATAATAAACGTTATGCGAAAGATAAATCTATCCAACGATGTGAAGCGTGATGCCGAGGTGGCTTTTGGTACCACGTTTCATCGTCCGTCGCCTGTCTATAAGACAGCAGACGGTGAAAAGAGTGTGAATGAAAGACTGGTGCGTGCCACGATGAAGACTACCGACGAGGCTCTGCTGGCACAGTTCGGCGCAGAGGGCTTGGCTGATGCGCTGATTGCTGGCGACCCAGAGGTGGATATGGAGCAGTTTGGCCTGAAAGTTGAAGGACTGAAGAAGGTCTATGTTACGCCTGAGCAGAAAGTGGCCTATGGCGTATCGCTGAGCGAGCATGTCTATCTGGCTGATGGTACAGAGAAGGAAGTGCGCCCAGAACAGAGCACTGCGGCTAATATCGCTCTCGATGGTGTACCTCTTCGCTGGACGGGCAAACTCATTCCCCGTCAGAAGGCGATGCGGATGTTTATGTTCAAGAAGAGTTATCAGGTGCAGCATGTCAATGGCCTGACTTACGATTTCCTCTTCGATATGGCGAAGAAATTAGCTGAGGCCGACTCGATGATGCTGGTGGGTGGTGGCCAAAAAGGCACCGACCCTATTGTAATGGCCAATGGCGGCACCCCCTATCGCGCTTTCCTCGAAGGTCGCGTCGATGGTGACCGTTACGCCCTCATCCTGCGCCTGACAAACATGGAATTGAAATCAATAGAATAACATAAGACTCATTAACTATGGCAGAATATGAAATAAAAGACGGAGTTGCCATCATTCCTGAGGGAACAACAGAAATAAAACAAAGTGCATTCCATGGCTGCAAAGAACTAACCACCATCGTGATTCCAGCATCAGTAATTAAGCTGGGAGATGTCCACTTTTGTTTTAAGGGATGTACAAACCTTACCAAGATTGTCGTTGCTGAAGGGAATCCAAAGTATGACTCCCGAGGCGACTGTAACGCTATCATCGAAACGGAGAGTAACGAATTGGTTGCAGGCTGTGGCACTACTGTCATTCCTGATTCGGTGACGAGCATTAGATTTTGGGCATTTAGGGATTGTGAATTACTGGAAAAAATTGCGATACCAGCATCCGTAAAGAAGCTTTCTCGTGACTGTTTCACTGGGTGTCCTAATCTGAAAAGCATAACGGTGGCAGAAGGAAATGAAGTATATGACTCGCGCAACAACTGCAATGCTATCATTCGCACTGAGGACAATGTGCTCATCGTTGGTGGCACGGAAACCGTTATCCCAGATTCTGTAACTGAGATTGGTCCGTTTGCTTTTGATCATCGCGCAGGAATAAAGAAGATCGTCATACCTGATTCGGTAACGAAAATAGGTGATTTAGCTTTTAATGAATGCTCTGGACTGACCGATATCGTGATACCTGCATCGGTAACAACCCTTGGCGATGGAGCATTCTCTGGCTGCGCAAATCTGAAGACGGCATCTGTTCTCGGCCCCGTCAAGGCGCTGACAGAAACGTTCAGCAGTTGTAAGGCTTTGAATACAATAACATTTGGAGCTGGCATCAAGAAAATAGAAAGAGCCTTCCCATACGATTCAGGCACACTATATGATGCTAAAGAGGACTATTATCTGAAGACCATCAATGTGCCTGCCAAGAAAGCCAACTACTACAAAAGCCGCCTGCCAGAACAGTTGCATAGCATTATTGTAGAACTTCCAGCAGAGAAGGCTAAGAAATAGAAGAATTGAAAAAGAACATAAAACCTCTCGATGTATAGGCAATCGTTAAACTGACCTATGGCAAAATATGAAATAAAAGACGGCGTGGGAATCATCCCAGAAGGAACAACTGTTATTGAAAAATATGCTTTCGAGAAATGTGCAGAGTTGACAAGTATCGTTATTCCTGACTCGGTGACAGAAATTGGAGAGCAGGCCTTTGCAGGGTGTACAGGCCTCAAAAGCATTGAATTTCCAAAATCAGTTAAAACGATAGGAAGAAGAGCTTTTGAAAATTCTGGTATTACAGATGTTGTTATTCCCAAAAGTGTGAAGAAGATTGGCGATATGGCTTTTGTTGATTGCCACGATCTGAAATCCATTTCAATTATGGGCTCTCTCAAGATACCATCAAGTTTCTGTTCGGATTGTGAATCTTTGAAAACTGTCACTTTCGGCTCAGGAGTCGTGAGTATTGACGACACAGCCTTTAACTTGTGCAAATCTCTTCGTGTTATTAACATTCCAGAGAGTAAAAAGGAGGTTTTCAAGACTCAGTTCTTGTGGAAGGTGAACAGGATCAAGACTGATTTTGACTGGGCACATCCTGGCAGAGACTGGGAACCAGTAGAATTGAAAAAACTTCTTAAGGTGATTCCTGCAGAAAAGAAAAAATAGAGAACAATATGATAGAACAGAAATATATCCAAACCGCCATAGATTATAAGAAGAATGTGGCAGGGAAGTTTGTGCTGGTGGAAGGCGCAAAACTGAAACAGCGAATTGACGGACAGCGTTTTGCTGTGACCCGTAAGATCGACGGACACATGCAAGTGGTGTTCTTTGTCGATGGAAATGTGTTTATGCTCAATGCAAGTGGCAAAGAGCGAGCAAGCGGGTTGAATTGTCTCGATGTCTTTGCTGAGGCAGTGAAGGCAGCAGGCCTGAAGCAGGCTTTAATTGCTGCAGAACTCTATTTGCCTCGCGATGGGGAAAGGCCCCGTTGTGGCGATGTGCAGGCTGCATTGGCTGATGATGCCAAGCGCGACCAGCTGGCCTTGGCTCCTTTCGACATCATTGAACTCGATGGAGAGGCGTGGAAGGCAGCGCATTATGCCGATACGCATAACAAACTCTGCACCATCTTCCAAAATGAACAGGTAAAGCCCGTTCAGATGCGCAATGCATCCTCTAACGATGAGGTGCAGCAGATTTACGAAGAATGGGTAGAAGGCGAGGGTGCCGAAGGATTGGTGGTTCACTCAGAATCCCCCATCGTATGGAAGGTGAAGACTCGCCACACCATTGATGCTGCTGTCATTGGTTATACCACAGCCGACAGAGGTATTCGCGACCTGATGTTTGCCGTGCGTCGCCCTGATGGTCTCTTCCAGATGTTTGCCTTAGGTTCTACTGGTATGACAGATGAAGATCGTGCAGACATCGCCAAGCGTCTGAGCGAAAAGCATGTGGAGTCGCAGTATGTACTCTCAGATTCTCGCGGCATCGCCTACCAAATGGTGAAGCCGGAACTGGTGTTCGAGATCAGCGTGTTGGAACTCGTGGCTCGTGGAAATGACGACAAGATAAAGATGAACCCGTTGCTTCGCTATGACGAGGAGCAAGGCTGGCTCATGGAAGGCACAACACCTGGCGTATCGGTTCTTGGTATCACCCTTGAGCGTGAACGTACTGATAAACAACCCAATGAGACGGATGTGCGCATCTCGCAACTCACAGACATCTGTCCTTTCGAGGAACCAGAAGGTGGCAAGGCAGAGATGGCAAAGAGTGAACTCTTGGAGCGTCATGTTTATAAAAAGGTGTCAGGTGAGAAAGTCATGCTTCATAAGTTCCTGCTTTGGAAGACCAACAAGGAACAGAGTGGCCGCTATCCTGCCTATATCATCTATCATACCGATTTCAGCTCCAGCCGTAAGGAACTTATCAAACGCGATATGCTCTATTCGAATGATGAGCAGCAGATCCGTGACCTCCTCGCCGCCGAAATCGCTGACAACATCAAGAAAGGTTGGGAAGAAATAAAGTGAGAATTGAAAATAAGAACCTCACGATGTACAGGTAATCGTATATTTATTTATGGCAGAAAACAATAAAATATATACTTTAGATGAAAGAATAGAGAATAACTTAAAGGAAATTTATGATAATAAAATTGTTCCATTGAAAAAAATCATTGATTTTGTGGAACAATACAAACAGTTCAAATTGTCTGGAGCAGAGAAACTTTGTGAACTCTTTAAAGTTGAAACAGAAGAGGACGAGGTTATCTCCACACATGGATTGCCAGGTTTCTTTGCAGGAGATCGTGATGCAGACACGGTGATGCTAATGCTGAACCCTGGCCAAGATGTAGCCTTGGCAAATAACCCTATGGTTACCTATGAAAAAATAAAGAGCGGTCTTGAGATAGGGAAGGGTATTAGTATCAATTGTCTTAAAGATTTTATTTCCACGTATAAGGAAAATAGTATCAATTATGGAGATATAGATAAAGATCGCGCCGATAATTTCGATTTAAAGCAAGCTGCATTCTTAAAACATTGGAAAGATTGTGGCGTTGATTTTGCTGGTTTCCTTGATGATGATTATAAGAAGTTGGGAACAAGTAAAGAAGATGTCGCTGAAAAGGATATAATTAACAAAGAAGCCAAGAGAAATGTTTTAATGCAGAAATTGAGCATGGATTTAATTCCTTATGCTTCGCGAAAATTCGAAGGCATCGATCCTAATCAAATACATTTATTATTCCCATATTTGGAAACTCTATTTGACGAAATATTAAAAAAGAAACGTAAGTATGTGATATTTTGCTCTGACTTCTATAAAAATCTTTTCAAACAATATAATGGGAAAGGAAAATGGATAATTGAAGGAGTTGATAATGATGATAATAAAAAATCCACCAATACAGTTTTTGACCAAAAGGCTGGTAAAAAAGAAAGGCTCGCTTATTGTACTCCAATCATAATACGTCAAAAAGATAATGGTAGGAAACAGCCTGCAATCATTGCCCACACATTTCCCAATCAATCTCTGCCTAATGCATACGAAAAAATGGAGGAGTATGGTCGCTTCTGCTTTAAGGTATGGACAGATGAATTTGGAAAAATATAAGGAAGTTATAGCTGGCAATTTTGCTGAACCGTAATGTATAAACAATGCCGGCATTTTGATTGAATATCGAAGATTGTTACTTGCCCTGCGGGCGAGCCGTGTTTATAATCTATTCAAGCCAATTACATCATAGCAATCTGTATCGAAGGCATACTGTAATATACCCTTCAAACAGGATAAGACCATTTCCCCCTCTTAAATGATGTTAAGCAGAAGAAAAATGGTACTAAATTGGTAATCAATTCAAAATTTACATTCATTTACCACAAAGTTACCAAGTGAAATGCCACAAAGTTGCCAAGTGAAATGCCACAAAGTTACCAAATAATTTTGTGATTTGGAAAAAAAGTATTATCTTTGCATCCAAAAAGTATAAGTATGGAGTATTTACCGAGAATAGCAGATGAGATGCTAAGAAAACGACTTGAGGCATTTGGAGCCGTTCTCATCGAAGGTCCGAAATGGACAGGGAAAACAACAACTGCAGAACAGCAAGCTAAGAGTGTCCTTAAGTTGCAGGATCCTGACAAACGGGAAGAATATCTCGCTACAGTCGCTACGATGCCTTCTTTGTTATTGAAAGGAGAGTCCCCCCGGCTAATTGATGAATGGCAAGATGCTCCAATGCTTTGGGATGCTGTCAGAACTGCTGTTGACAAGGTAGGCGGGATCCCTGGGCAATATATACTGACTGGCAGCAACACGGTTGATAAGGATAAAGTATATCATACTGGCACGGGGCGTATCTCGCGAATGAAGATGTATCCTATGAGTTTGTGGGAGTCGCAGGATTCCACTGGCGAAGTATCTCTTAGTGAATTGTTCGACAATCCTGACTATGACATTAATGGTGCTACTAGTAAGTTGGACATCCCTGCACTCATTAAGGTGGCTTGTCGTGGCGGTTGGCCTGCAACACTTCAATTGCCCATTGATGCAAGTATGATGATAGCCAAGGATTATGTTAACAGCGTCTGTGAGAATGATATTTCTGCTATTGACAAGAAACAACGAAATCCCAAAATTGCAAAACAGATATTGCGCTCTTACGCTCGTAACATCAGTACTATCGTCAAGAAAACCAGCATTCTTGCCGATGTTACCGCATCTGGAGATATCAGTATCTCAATGAATACTTTTGATGATTATGTAGGAGCCTTGGAGAAACTTTTTGTGATTCAGGATATTGATGCCTGGTGCCCTGCCATTCGAAGTAAGACAGCCATCCGTAGTATGCCTAAGCGCTGTTTCACCGATCCGTCTATTGCGATTGCTGCGATGGGAGTGAATGCCGATGCACTCGAGTCTCAATTAAAAACTTTCGGTTTCATCTTCGAACAGATGTGTGTTCGCGACTTGAAGGCATACACGCTTGATTTTGACTCGCATATCTCGTATTACAGAGACAGATATGGACTGGAGTCAGACCTTGTATTGCACCTTGGAGATGGTCGCTATGCGCTTATCGAATGTAAACTTGGTAGTAGTGAGATTGAAGAAGGTGCTTCACATCTTTTAGATTTAAAGCGTCTTATCCGCGAATACAACCAAAAAGAGAAGCAAGTGCCTTTGCGCGAGCCAGACCTGATGATTGTGGTGACAGGAGGCAAGATGGCATATACTCGTCCTGACGGCGTGAAGATTATTCCCCTCGCCTGTTTCAAGGATTAACAGTATCATGTCTATGATACGATCACTGCAAAAACAGTCGAATATTCGACCATTTTTGCAGTACAAATGTATATGCAGCTAAAAAGTGAGGGCTTAAATGATGTTAATTGCGTACGCCATAAGAAGAAAAAACTCCCAAATTATTGATTTAATTTCCAAAAATCACTATATTTGTAGAGTTTTAGAAACAAAACGGGTGTTATAGACTTTCTGACATTCCTGGAACGGAAGTAAGTGTCTAAAAATTTAAATTATAAATATGTACAGCGGAATACGTCTTTTCAAGACAGCGTTTTTGAACACGCGACGCCAGATATGCGTGTCTGGTATCTTCTTGGTAATAATCACCTTTCTGCTAACGGTCGGCCTATATCTGGCAGAAAGTAGCGTGGATCCCAACTTCGGTTTCTGGGATGCATTTATCTGGCCATACGAGAAATATCTTGGTGACCCAGGTAAAGTCGTTGACGATCCCTTGATGTCTCCGATTGGCAAAATTATCGCTACACTTGTGGGTATCATGGGCGTGGCCATCTTTGCCGTACCGGCCGGTCTCATTGGTTCCGGACTTACGGATGCGATGGACGAGGAAAAGCGAGAGAAAGATTTAGAGGGTTTTCGTCGTCGAATGAAGAAGGCTTTTCGTCGCTCAAGCAATAAAGGCCTGCGTGAATATCTAAACTCGTTACCAGATGGTGGCGGCGAGGATTTTAAGACGTTGAATTTCGTGCCGCAGCGTGTTCCCATTGCCAAGATGCAGGTGAGGCAGGGAATGAATATGAAGGACATCATCGACACCTGTAACAAGTTTGAGGAGTTCCGCTTGAAGAATCTCGCTGATACGCATAGTGCCGAGGACGATGCCGAAGATCGTTTTGTGGTGGAGCATTTCCCCCTGAACAGGAAGTACGGCTGTTGTATCCCGAGAGATTCCAAGGTAACCATCGTCTGCACCAGCAGCTTCGATGAGGTGGGTATTGGTTGGTTTACCTACTATCTCGCCAAAATGGGTGGCTTCAACTATATCAGTAAGGAAGTAGAGGCGGATAATGATGAACTGGATTCATTCTATAATCTCTCTGAGAAGCCCCTCTACGACAAAAAAAAACTTTCGGTTTACGAAGCTATGGATAAAAAGGATAAGGACGTGAAAGAGGCTATTAAGGTATTGAAGAAAAAGGAAGAGAACCGCAAAGAATTTTTTGCAGACCTGAAAAAGGTTGTTGCTGATGATTCTTGGGTGATTATCTTCACAGAACATCTGAGAACAAAGGATAATCAGGCGGACTTCCATTTCGAAGATTGCCTGAAAGATGGCTCTGCCTCTACGGTCAACGATCAGGGTGGTTTCATGCGTTTGTTTGAACAGTTTACAGAGACCATGAAGAGCGACTTTTCATTGACTTCGATGCTGCGTTCTCCACGCTATCCGTTGTTAAAGAAAAATCTTGGCTACAAGATTCGGGAAAAGAAACCAAATGCCAATGTTTTCGTGCTCCGTCCGTCATCCGAACTGATGAATTTCAACGATCGCAAACTGGCCATCGCCTATCGAATGGCAACTATTATCAGTCAGCAGTTAGATGGTGCTCGCGGCATTCAGGAAAAAGATGTTAAAGACTTCAAGGAAACAGGCTTCGGATATAGCAAAAATGAAGAATCGGAACAAATTAATAACCAATAAGATATGAAAGGACTATCAAAATCACGTTACACGGCTTTCTGCCAGTGCCCGAAGAATCTCTGGCTGAAGGTGTTTAAGCCTGAAGAAGCAATAGTTGATGCTGGTGCTCAGGCTCATTTTGAACAGGGAACTTTTGTGGGCAAACTTGCTATGCAGCTATTTGGCGACTTCAAGAAGGTGCATGCTGAATTGCCAGATGGCAGACTTGACCTTGCAAAGATGGTGGAACAGACGCGTCAGTGGATGGAGGAAGGTGTAGAGAACATCGCTGAGGCTTCGTTCAGTTTCGAATACAATGAGATGTCACAATATTGTGCTGTGGATATCCTGCGCAAGACGCCTGACGGCTGGGCTATCTACGAGGTGAAGAGCACCAGCTTCCCAGAGTTCAACGGCCAGCCATCGAAGTTGGAAAAATATGCCCCAGATATCGCTTACCAGAAGTGGGTGCTTACGCAGTGTGGCGTCCATGTGACAGGCACCTATCTGGTTTGTCTTAATAGTGATTATGTGCGCCAGGGCGCCCTCGATATCCAACAGCTTTTTGTAGTCAATGACATGAAGGTGATGGTGGATAATGAGTATCTGAAAGTACCAGCCCGAGTGAGTCAGGCTTTGAAACTCCTCAAGAGCGAGGAGGAACCTGATCTCGACCTGTCGGAATGCTGTATGAAACCATACGGCTGTGCCTTCCTCGACTATTGCAAGCGACAGCATGGTATCTCTTCGCCCTCAGTATTCGATCTCTATGGTGTTGGCTTCAGTTTCAAGAAGAAGTTGGAGAGCTATCATCAAGGACTTACTAAGTTTGAGGACTTGCGATCAACAGACATCGGTCCCATTCAGAATATGCAGATAGAGGCTGCACTCACTGGTAAGGAGTTTATCAATCCTGCAGGCATCCGTAAGTTCTTGGAGAAGATTACCTATCCAATCTATTTCCTCGACTTTGAAACGATGCAGGATGCCGTGCCGCAGTATGATGGTGCGAAGGTCTATGCCCAGATTACCTTCCAGTATTCGTTGCATATCAAACCCAGTGCAACAGCCGCTTATAAGCATAGTTGGCACCTTGCCCTCAGCAATGGTAAGGATCCTCGTCGCGCTTTGGCTGAACAGCTTTGCAAGGACATTCCAAAAGATGCATGTACGCTGGCATATAATAAGACGTTCGAATATAACCGCATTTGTGAGTTGGCAAAGCTCTTTCCAGACTTAAGTGATCACTTGACGAATATCGCTGAACACATCATCGACCTCATCGATCCTTTCCGTGCTGGCGACTATTACGTGCCTGCCATGGGAGGTTCGTTCTCCATCAAGAGTGTGTTGCCAGCCCTCTTCCCTAGTGATCCGGAGTTGGACTATCATAGCCTCGATGATCGTTGTCAGAATGGTGGCGATGCTATGACCATCTTCCCGCGTATCAAGGATATGGAACCTGAAGAGGCACTAGCCAGCCGACAGGCTCTCCTCAACTACTGCAAACTCGACACCTGGGCAATGGTAAAGGTTTGGCAGAAGCTGAAAGAAAAAGCCGGAGTCATCTGAATAGAATGTCATGTTGTTTTAAAAAAGTTCCTCCGATTTTTGAATTTTTTCCAGAAAGTAACTATATTACTCTATCAAACAAAAAAGTGAGATATGGAAGTACTTGGAATTATAGGAATTATCGTCTTGTGTATTTTCTTCTTTGTAGGAGGCGGATTATTGGGATGGATTTTTAAGGGGCTTGGAGCTATCTTAAATTTCCTGATGCAAGGCTGGTCATCGTGTTTGGGAGTCATCGTCTGGATCTTTATCATCTTTATTCTTATCTTAGCACTCATATGATATGATAATAAAGAGCCTCCCGATAAGGGAGGTTCTTTGATTTGTTAAGCTTTCAGGAACTCGATACGCCTGCGGTTATCCTGCGGCCTTACTGCGAAATGCAGCCAACAGACTGAGCCATGCTGCTCTAATAGCAATTCATCAAACTCCTGTTTCGTCCCATCCGCGATATCTAAAAGAATCGCCGCATAGCGGATCATCTGCTCCTTCCCAATGCAGCGGATATCCACTGCGCACCCCGTCAGATGATTGGACGTTTTCGACCCACCCGCAAGCAGATTCACCGCCGGGGATCGATAGCCGCTATTGATAATAATCGGCTCGTCTTTCGCCTCGTGAGTATTCTCATTCCACCTTCCACATTCCACATTCCACACACGTCGCAATTCCTCCAGCCAAGGACAGAGCCTTTTCAGATTCTCAATCACTACATGCGATGGGATATTCCCATCCGCAGTAACATGCTTCGTCTTCGTCAACTCCCCGAGCGTAAAGTGCTCGGAGAGTTTTGCGTTCTTATTCATCATAACTTCTTCCATCTTTATATCGCCACCTTTCCCGTTTTCTTGTACTTCGCCTTGGTGGTGCCGTTTTCCACGTACTCTCCCGACTTTTCTGCCAGTCCGTCTTTCATCAGGCGGTAAGCCCTGGAGCGGGCCGCACTGACGCTAACCAATGAAAAGCAGCGCATCACATCGTCGATGGTATACTCCTCTGGCAAGCGGATAAAACCTTCGATAGTCCTCTGACGGCGCTGAATATTGGCTACGGCATCCTTCAGCTTGTTGTCAAAATAGGCCTCGGCCATCGCGCCAAAGTAGTGACGCTGGCAGGCAAACTGAATGTTCGTAATGAGCTCTGCCAACCGCCAATCGACCTCATCCGTCTCGAACTGACCACACCAGAACTCACCATCTTTCTGTAGCCTTTCCCAGTGGCGCATCATGATAAACGGCGCAGAGAAGTTCAGCCCATGATAGGCACAACGCTTCAGCAGCATCTCGTCAGCCTTGGATTCGTTCTCCTTGGCATCCATCATGCGGCGGGCCGTCCAGTCGTAAAGTTCATCGACGATTTTGTCCAGCGACAGGATACCCTTGGTGCGATCCAGTTTCTCAGCCCATGTCTTCAGGCGTTCGTCACTCTCAAAGTCCACTTTCTGCTCGCGCTCCATCATCTCGAAGTTGGTGGCTGGCAGGGGGATGCAGGTCAAGCGAGTGGCCAAGCCGCTTCCAAAATTCTGCTCGTTCACCTTCTTCTTGAGAGCGATAGGCGTGCCTGTATAAATGAAATTCCAGGTTACGTAGAAATCCTGCAGGATCGAGTCGTTGTTCGAGTATGCCTGACCATCCTCCTCGTTGTGGAAGGCTTTCAGCTCCAGCGAATGCTTGTCAATCCACGACCCGCCCCTCTGAACGGTCACCGTGTTATCCAGCTCCGTGTCGAACGTCAACATGTGCAGCTGCATGGGCTGACCATCAACCTCCTCTACTGAGTTCACCATATCCTGAATGAACTGGGCATTCGAGGTACGAGCCGGATGCACGCGCACGATGACCTTGGGTTTCTTCGGCTTCTCCTTGTTAGCCCCCTTGGTGCGCATCTGTTCACGATAGGCGTTGATGGCATCCTTGCCCACCATGTCGGCAGCCACGATAGGTGCAGCCAAGAGCTTGAATAGTCGCGTGGCGAAACTCTTTCCACTGGCAGGATCGCCAATGATGAGCGTCGAGTTGTTCAGTCTGCGAAGTTCCTCCGGTCGATGGTAGAAGCGATACGTACACCTTGTCATCAAGGTCATCATCAGTCCACCAGCGACGAATAGGGCAGCAGGATATTGGTTCTTCTTCAAGCCCTTGCAGATGTCCTGTAGAATAGGATAATCCTCAAACATCTTCTCAATCAGCTCGCCCCAGTCCCACAGCCACTGATTCATGTCTTGCTCTGCCGTGAGGGCTGTCGTATTCATGCCTAAGATCTCGCGCATGGGTTTCGAGATACCCTTGGGTGTCTCCTTGCATGCAGATTCCACGATGCTCTGCAACTCCTGTTCGTCGAGTCCCAGTCGGGGCATCACCTGGAGCAACAGCGCTTTGTTGTTGTCGCAGATGGCACGAAGATTCACCGCCAACTGATACAGTTTCACATTCCGCTCACCCTCCTGCGGCACACCCCCATTACGCTTCCACCACTCGTCGATGATCTCCGAATAAGGTCTGCCCTTAAATTCTTTTTCTTGGCACGGATTAACACGGCTCTCATTTTGAGAGACGCTGCTTTTATTATCTCCAGCAGGATTATTACAGCCGTGTAAATCCGTGAAATCCGTGCCTAATAGATCCTCCTTCGAACCCTGTGAATGACCGTCTCGATATAGAGCAGTATATCGCTCACTAAACTCCTTGTTCTCATAAGTAAACAACTCCTTATTAATATACAAAATATCCGATTCCTTGCAGATGAACGACATGCGCGATGCGTCCTTGCAACTTTCGTCAACCTCCACGCCAAGCACCTTGGCCATTGCATGCTGGTTGTCGATGAGATTACCATCTTTGGGGTCAGCCTTGAAGACTACCTTGAGCCCCTTGCCACTTGGCGTAATGTAAACGAGCAAAATCCGTGTCCATCCGTGTCGCTCGGCTTTGCCGCTTGGCTCGTCCAAGAATTTGTGCCAAGAATCAAAAACCGCCTTGGGGTCGTCGACATGGTCTATGTCCATCACCACAAGACCCGTCAGGCGGGTAGCCGCCTGCTTGCGCCAACGGCCCGTTTTACCCGTCTTCGAAGTCGTCTCATCGAAAGTTGCCTGGAAGATGAACGCAGGCAACTTGCGCTTCAGCGATGCCTCGCCCGTCTCACGATACTTGTCGATATCCTCATTCCATTTTGCTGCTCTGACCAGCGCATAGAACTGCTGTTCATCCACAGGCAACGTCGGATTCGCAAAACTCTTCTGATAACAAAATCCCATATTTTCTTATGTCTTTCTGTCTTAAAGACTGTCTGTAATCTCAATCTTCACGCCCTGGGTCAGTCCGGCCAACTCGTCCATGATCTCCGCCCGACAAGTCAGGCGTGCCTGCACCTTGACACCGTGCTTCATAAAGAAGTCAATGTACGCGCGAACCTTCTCCCAAGCCTGCTTGGCACTATCGAAACCATCAATCTCGAAGAATCTCATCCAGTCGCTGTCACCATCGTCACAGGTTGCAGAATAGCCATTCATGCCGTCCTTCATGTAGACTTCCAGATTCAGTACCTGAGGCATAGCCAGGAACTTCACGCCCAGCGCATTCAGATCCTTAAGGCGATTCTTCAACACCTCCTTGGTGTTCACCCCGCCGCACTCCATGGCGCAGCCCATCATGCCTGCCAGATCGCGAATCAGCACCAGTTCATCCTTCTCGCACAGATAACGATAGTCGCTCTGGTCGTAAGGCTCACCACTGTACAAAGGCTCCAGACGCTCGTCCTTAGAAGTAACCCACCACTGGTCGCCGAGGAACGTCGCGGTGGTAGCAACGCCCGAGTTCTTTCCGTATACAATAATCTTATTCTTCATATGCTTATGTCCTTATGTCTAATTATTAACAAAACTCGATCAAATCCAGTTCGTGGTCGATGAGGGCGTCCTTCGCCTCCTTCGTCTCGCGGTCGATGATGGCCAACACTCGTGCCGTTCCAATATCCTTGGGCACACTCCCGAAGAGCTTGAAACGCTCCTTCGACTCCTTCACCCAACCGTGTTCCAACTTGCGGATTATACGGTCACGTTTGCGGATAAACGTCTGACGATTATACGCCCTGAAGCAGATCTTACCCGTCCACTCGTCGCGGTGCAGTGAACCTGCCACACACTTACCCTCTACCAGGCGCTCCAGCACCTCCATCTCCATCTCAATGTACTTCTTCATAGTCATAGTATATTATAAATTAGTGAATCTTCTCAGCCCTTCAGCTATATCCCACTTGGGGCACTTCATCTGCTGCGTCACCACGATCTGCATCAGCTGACAGATACGGCTCCCATCGTTTCTGACCGTCTTGTGTCGGCACGAAGCGCAGCACTCCTTAATCCTTGTTTTCTTCATCTCACGTATCCGTTGTTTTTTCTTTGCCTCGCCGTTCAGACGGGCTTCTATAATACTGCTGTAACCCAAGTCAGCGTTATCTCAGTTACCGCTGACTTTCTATCATCATTCTGATGTCGTCGAGCGTGTATTCCGGGTCGAGCATATCTACCAGATACGCTATCGTTTGTCCCTGATTATAAGGGATATGCGTGTTTCTCAGGCGGTCAGTTCCGAACTCCTGATTTTTTTGTTTATACCAGAAGTGTCCATTAACCGTTACCCACAGACTGTGTTTCTCAGGAAGTGCCAGCAGTCCACGCTCGTTCACTAACCTACGGAACAATTCTGCCAACGTGTTCGCCTGGCCAGTCCATATGATATGCTGTCTGAACTCGCCACCGGAAAACAGGTCGATAAACCATTGACAGTCCGTATCTCCGTCAATCCATCCCAGTGCCTTCAGTGCTTTGCATAGCATCATCAACCTGGCCGCTTTGTTCCTGCATTGATAATCAAAGGCTTTCACCACAGGACTGCCAGTGCGCTTATGCCTGCCGCCTCTGCCCTGCGGCCTCTGTGCATGCCGGACGGTCGAAGTGTTCACCACCGTCACATGCTTGTACAGGCCGATCGAACCCATAAACTGCTCGTAAATAGATTCCTCAACTCTAAGCGTAACTTCTATTTCCATTGCTTCCAAGTTTTGTGAGATGTGTGATCGGCGTTGCAACTTTCCCCTGGGACCTCACAAACCTCGGATTTTTTACCTTTTTACTTTTTTACTTTTTACCTTTCTACGAGTATTCCCTCATAGAATGCCACTCTGTTTTCAAAGAGACTCTCCACCTCGACACCCTCGCACATGGCGATGTCCTTCAGTGTAGCCCATGCCATAGCCAGCGCCGTTGCCGCAGCACCCATACCTCTGCGCGTTGTGACCACTTGCGACATCATGCCCATCATCTGCTCTCCTAAAGCACTGCCCATCAAGAGCATCTCATGAGATTCACCACTCGAAATCAGATTCATAGTCTTGCCAGCCTTGCTGGACTTCTTCATTGTTACTTTTGCCATAATCGATAAGAATTTAAGTTTGAAATCGACGGCAAAATTATGGATTATAAAACAGAAAAAGCCCCTATATAGGGGCTATGATAGTTCCTATATAGGGGCTATATCTATTGAAAGTCAATGACTTACGTCAGTCCTCAAAAATCTTGTCTATCACGTTCGATCGTGCCGGCAACTTACCAAGGTCTGTACTTTTCTGCTTCTCCTGAGCCAGATTGTTGATACCCCACAAGTCCTCGAACGTCTTCCACTTGGTCTTAATACCCATTTTCTCTGCGAACAACTCGGCTATATACATGGCCTGCTGACGTGTAGTGGATTCCAACAGCATAAACCGTTCGTCCACGAATTTCTCTTCCATCAGCTTTTTCCAGTATTTCATGGCCTGTTCTGTGGCCAAAGGCCCTGTCGCTTCCAGCAACTCCATCTGCTGTGCGTGGCTCTGCTCAAAGTCCTCATCCGTCATGGGGCGCATCTCGATGCCCAGTTCGCGGCATGTCAGATCGCGCAGCATCAGCTGAGCCAATATGGCCTGAAAAGCATCAAGAGGCGTATTCATATAGTACAGGCGCGAGAGTACGACATCCAACTGACTGATGTCATTGTACAGTTCGCCTGGCAATTGCCTCAGCAGCGCGTCTATCCGTTGCAGTCCCAGCCACAGCTTGTTATTGTTCTTCACCCGCCAGCGCTGCCACATCTGCTGCACCTCGAGGCTCTCCATCCGCTCCTTCCACCACGCTGTGGCGTGCTCGTCGAGTGGAGCCCGCTCGCAGATCCTTGCGCGTTGTTCCTTCAGTGGCTTGGCTAAAAGTCGCACGTCCTTGTCAGGCGCAGCCTCCAGACATTCAATATAGGCCGACCGTTTCTGACGTGCCTCACGGCTCAGATCATGACTGCCACCTTCCAGCCAGAGATTCAGATAGATCTTCAGCTTGTCAATGCTGGTTTCAGACAGATGGGGTAGGAACTTCTTTTCCAAAACAAAAGCAGCCTCCTGCTCTTTCTCCAACTGCTCGCTTCGTGGCAGTTTCAGCTCTTGGCTTAGCCACTCGCCCCATTCGATCTCTGGTGTTACCGGCGATTGCGCAGCCGGCAGATCGTCGGCATCCACTGTCACCATGACGAATCCATGATCCTGGATGGCCACCTCCGTGACTGCTGCCAGCATCATCGGCTGCCCGCTTTGGCGCAGCAGCCCCCATGCCAAGTCCACACATTCAAAGGCCACGCGTCCAATGCGCCTGCCTTGTGCACGTGCCATAATGGCATTCTTGTGAATATGGTTCGAATAGTCGGGTGCGAGCACCACGATCGGACGCTCGTTGTCTACCCAACTGAGTAGTTCACGAGTACGCTCGTGCATCGCCTCCGTGTCTTTCTGACCAGCCACGAAGTCGCCATTGGCACCATAGTGCACACCTGATATTTTGATTCTATACTCACTCATAGTTGTTGAGAAGGATTTTTAATCCAGTTTGCAAAGGTATAAAATTCCCCGCTCAATCAACCATGTTTTTCTGTTTATTTTGGCCTTCACATATGTTAAAATATACAATCCTCAGAGTCACAATAAGATAGCCTCATTCAACCAAAAACGCTATTACGCTGCTTCGCTATTACACTGCTTCTTTTGGTGAATTGAGTTTTAGGGTTAATAGGGAGTGATTCTATTTATATATTTTATATATATTATAATATATATAAAATTACAATATAATATTATAAAGATTTTTGAAGATGTGATGGAGCAAATGAAGAAGCGTCATAGTGTCATAGTGTCATAGCGTGAACGAGGGCTTGGTGGGGTATGGGCGCACACCGGCGAGGAGATTACGGCAATCTCGGGGATTAAAATAATCGATTCGGTAGATTGCCGTAATCTTTCGTTCCGATGGTGGCAAGCGCCCTTGAAGGGGCATTTTTTAACATTTCAAACTATTTTGAAATAAAGTCGGAAAAGGTTTGGAAATGTCGGAAAAATGTCGTATCTTTGCATTGTCAATCATGAGAGACACAAGCGGGAGACGGTGACCCGATGTAGTTCATCGCATAAGTCTGATACCTTTAGAGCCCCTTGAAGGGGCGGCTATAATGCAGGGTATCATAATCGTAATAATCTAATACTATGGCGAAGATTATTTATGAAGTGTACCAAAACCAGAACGAGCACAATGCTGCTTACGGCAAGTGGTACGGCCGTGTAAAGTATCTGGAGAGTCTGAACACCCGCAAGCTGTCGAACCACATCGCTGAGCACGGGTCTATCTACACGCCCGACGTGGTTTACGGCGTGATGGAGAAGTTCCGTAGCTGTCTGGTGGAGATGCTGCTGGAGTCGAAGCGCGTGAAGATCGAGGGCCTCGGCACGTTCTATGCCACCATCGAGTGCGCCAAGGGAGGCGCCCTGAGCAAGGACAAGTTTAACGTGCAGAAGCACATCAACGGCCTGCACATCCGTTTCCTGCCCGAGCAGGAGCAGGAGACGAACATCTCCAGCCGTCAGTTCCTGAAGCAGGCCGAGTTCGTGAACGTCGATTCGCTCCTAAAGAAGGAGGAGGAAGAGAACGGCGGCTCAGGCAGTGGATCCGGCTCAGGTTCACAGAACAGCGGTTCTGAGCAGAACGGTAACAGCGGTGAGCAGAATGGCGGTTCGCAGGCTGAGACGGTAGCAGCTCCTACCATCAGTGGTGAGACTCCGTTTGACGAGTCAACTCAGGTGACTATCTCGGGTCCTGACGGCGCAGAGATCCGCTACACGGTAGATGGTAGCACGCCAACTGCTGAGAGCAGCCTTTACTCTGAGGCACTGACCCTGACTGACACCGTCATCGTGAAGGCAATCGCCATCAAGAATGGTGCATCCAGCGAGGTAGCCTCTAAGACGTTCACCAAGAACGGCAGTGGCAACAACGGCGGTGGCTTCGACACTGGTAGCTAATCAGGAAAGGAGGTAGCGTATGACGAAGAAAGAAACGCTTAAGTGGATGCTGCAGATCATTGCATCGATTATCTCAGCAGTTCTCACTGCCCTCGGCACAACCTCGTGTATGGGAGTGTAATCTAAACGAAATCCCCATCAGAAAATCTGGTGGGGATTTACTATTACTCAAATTGTTGTTAATACATTCGTTGAAACGACCTCTGCCTGCAGAAAATCTCAAAAAGGTGTAGAATATGGCAGGGCAAAAATCTCAAAAAGGTGCGAACGATTACCTTGCTTGATAGTCTATAAATGCATATTGGCAATTAATTGCAAAAAAATACCCTTAGTTTTTGATTTTTTTCTCGAATGTGTCTATATTATGCACGTCAAACATTAAAATTCAAAAGATATGGCAACAACAATTCGTACTAGTTCAAAGAACTACTTTACAAAGATCCAGAAGTATCTCTACAACAAGAGAATCTTCTTCACTCCATTACTTAACAATGGGGTCTATACCCTCACTATCTTCGACCTCTCCAACGTCGAAACCACCTCTCTTCTGGACAAAATGACCAAACACTTCCATCTTAATCCCAAACAGCAGGAGCCTCTGGCACTCGCTGCCTAAAAATAAAAGTAAGGTATGAAGAAACAAAGTTTAGATGAACTCCTTGTTGAGATAGGTCGTACGCCGTTGTTGACTTATGAGGAAGAACTCGCACTGGTTAAGGTTGTGCAAGAGAAGGGCACAGACTGCGACGAGATGAAACTGTTGGAAAAAGCCAATATGCGGTTTATCGTGAGTGTGGCAGCTCAGTATCAAAAACAAGGGTTGCCACTCGTTGAACTGATTGATGCAGGATCCGAAGGCTTAAGAAAAGGTGCTATGAAATATAATTTCGAAGCCGACTACAAGTTTATCGCCTATGCCATTTGGTGGATTCGTCAATCCATATTGCAGGCCATCGAAGAGAAGAAGTAATGGAAAATAAGAACCAGTCGTAGAAAGTTTCGACCGGAGGCTGGCTGGCATCCTTCTAATCCTGTAGTAGAAAGGTCTTGGGATGCCGTTTTCTTTAGAAATACTCCCTTACTGCAAACTCAAACTGATCAATGAAGATTTGCTTGAAAGCATAAATCGGCTCAAAATGAGTGATATTTTTCCAATTATCGGCTCATTGTGAGCTTAAAAATGTATAAATTGGCCATTATTTGAGCCGATTCGAAATCTTCAATTACCTTGAAAGCAAATAAAAAACAATTTTTTAACGAATTGTTTTGTGGAATAATCTTTTTTTATTATCTTTGCACTCAAAGTGAAACTTAAAACATATAAAGAATTATGGGATTAATAATAAACAGCAAATTAAAAGTAAATACAGTGGATCCAATTGTTATTAAAAGAATGTTCGAACAGGCTGCCGGGGTTACTCTTGTTGAGAAGAACGGAAGGCTTTTTTGTGATGATAAAGTTTGCATCGAGAATAATGAGGAGATAACAACTTTGCCCGAATTCATGACGTTGAGACGTGGATTGGTATTGAAAGATTGCACTAACTTGACAGAACTGCCGAAAGGGCTTATAACCAATTGTATCTTTATCGAGAATTGCCCAAAGTTGGAAACTCTTCCCATTGATCTATGGGTTAAAGTTGATGTACGTATCGCTGGCTGTGATGGTATCACGAGTCTGCCTGACACAATGGTTGTTCTCCGCAATCTCAGCATTGAGAACTGTAAAGGGTTTACAACATTGCCGGAAGGCTTCAAAGTCGGTATAATGGGAGACGGAAGAATAGAAATCATCGACTGTCCCAATTTTAAAAGTTTACCTCATGCGCTGGCAGTCGACGTAGTGGAAATAAAATAATTACCTATAGTGACTATCTCATATAAAAAAGGTGCAATGAAGAAAGTATTCACCATATTATTTCTATTAGTGACGCTGGTTGCACAGGCGCAGCGGCAGCAGATATCGTATATCGAGGAGACGAAGAATTGGTACTACGTCTATGATGAGCAGGGCAAGCGTATCGGTGGTCTCTCGCGCAGCAGCGTAGGAGAGTTGAAAGGGTGGGGCAGTGACTTCTTCGTGGCAAAGCGCCATTCGTTCTATTACATCTGCGATGCCAAGGGTAAGACACTGAAAACAATGAATGTTTCAGATGTTGGTGAGATTGTTGGCGTATCCAACAGTACCATCACCAGCCGCACAGGCAGTTGGATATTTACATGGAACAAGGAGGGAAAGAAAATCAGTGCCAGAAGTGGCCATTGAAAAAAGATTCTGTGATTATTGAATTTTTCTCGGAAAGTTACTATATTATTATTGCAAACCAAATAAAATGAAGATAAATGATGAAAGCAAACTAGAATTATTGGATGCATCGCAGTTTCTATGAAACCGGAGGCTGGCAGGCATCCTTCTAATCCTGTAGTAGAAAGGTCTTGGGATGCTTTTAATTAATATGAATTATGAGCATTATTGAAACAGTTATTTACATTGTGGGTTGGAGTACCATGATCGGTATCTTCAACTACCTTGAAAAGGAATCGCATTTCCCTTAATTGTTGTTAAAACGGCAAAACGGGGCAATGATAACAAAAGAATTGCTTATCTTTGTGGTCGAAAAGGACTAAGAACCACCTTCAAAACCTCGCGATGTATAGGTGAATCGAAATATTACAATGGCAAAATTAGTTATTAATAGAAATACAAAAATTCCTCCCCATACATTAAAAGAAATCATGGAGGTAGACCAGCAAGATCTATGGCTCCAAGCAACAGAAAGCGTAAAGAAACTGACTGAGGTACAGAAACGAGTTGTGGAGTTATTACCAGAGTATAGGAAGCAATTGCCTTCAAGTTTTAAGGGACTGGATGATTCTAACGCTCAATCAGCCTTGAAAAACCATATCCGACTTCGTTCTCTTTATACTCTTACTGAAATGATATGGGAAAAGATAGAGGAAGAATGTAAGGTTTTGGCTAATTGCCCAGGACATAATGATTCAGAAGAAAGAGATGCACAAGAGGTCCTTCAAACCACATTGACGGCTGTCGAAGAGTTTCCTTTTGATTCTATTATTGATGATAATGTCACAGGTTTGCTTCGATTTAATGATGAACAAAAGATAAAATTCAAGGAACGCCTTCTCGGTGTATATAAGAATTGGAGCTTTGATGACATTATTGGCACAATTAATAGATACGGAATTAAGTATGAGCAACTTTGGAAATCCGCTATCGATAGCCAGGATCCCAAAAGTGTTAATTTGAAGGATCTTCTGGATGATGATACGATGGTAAGAGTTTATTGATATCGGCAGTAGGTTTGCAATTATGCTAATGGGAGATTATTTTAAAAATATATACACTTATGAGTTTTATATCTATTAATAAAATTTTCGAAGGCAGACTGTTTCGAATCCCTGATTACCAGCGTGGCTACGCTTGGCGTTCTGATAAAGAGGTAGTTGCTTTTTGGAACGATTTGATGAATCTGCCAAAAGGCAAGTCACATTTTACAGGTTCACTTACACTACAAGCAATGAGTGAAGAGGAGAAAAAGATTTTGGAGGCTAATTGGCTTCTTGAGAATGATTATGAGCCATGGTTTGTAGTTGATGGTCAACAGCGTCTTACAACAATCACTATATTTCTACAGTGCATATACGAATTTTTAATCAAACTACCGTTCAAAGAAAACGTGTGCTTTATGGAGTACAATGTTGTAGATTACATTAAAATGATTCGTCAAAAGTTTATCTGTAGAGAGAAAAAAAGTGACTTAACGACAACTTATTTGCTTGGCTATGTAAATAACTCTGTTAGCGATAATTATATGAAACGTAATGTATTCAATGATAAGATAGCTAAAGTCAATGAGGAGTCTTATTATACTTTAAATATCAAGAATGCCAAAGAGTTTTTTGAGAAAAATATACAAAAGCTTTACCAAGACAACCCAAACAACTTGCAAGAAATTGAGGAACTATATAAAAAAGTGACTCAACAACTGAAGTTTGACTTAATTGAGGTTGGAAAAGATAATGACTTTAATATCTTTGTTGCTTTTGAGACCATAAACAATAGAGGCCGACAACTTTCTAATCTTGAGAAACTGAAGAATCGTCTTATTTATCTTACAACTTTGTATATTGAGACACAATCATTGAAAACCCCCAATAATGACTGCCTTCGAAGAACAATAAATGAAGCATGGGCCACGATTTATCAACAGCTGGGACGCAATTTCAAGGCATCAGGTAATGGCAAAGTGTCAGTACTGGATGATGATGATTTTCTGCGAACACATTGGATTTTGTATTACCAATATTCAAGGAAGACGGGTAATGACTATATAGATTACTTGCTGGGAACAAAGTTCACAGTTCAAAACGTGTTGAAAAATCTTGCAAAAGTTGAAGAAATGCAAGAGTCGTTAACGGACAATGAGGAAAATGACTTTGATGATGCTCTTTTAATGGATGAGTCATCTCAAGAACAAAGTCTAACTCGTAAAGAAATCCAAGAGTATGTTATTAATTTAAGTGAAACCTCAGAAGTGTGGTATTATACTTGGTTTCCTCAGGATGCTAAAGGGCTATTAGATGAAAAGGAAATAATGTGGATGGAACGTATTAACCGACTGGGTATTGCTTACTTCCGTCCTTTAATAACAGCTATTTTCTTTAAGAGATTGGTTACGAAAAGCCTTTCGACAGAAAAAAGTATAGAACTTTTGAAAACCATAGAACGATTCATTTTTATCGTATTCCGGCTACAGACTACCCGATCACACTACGGAAGCAGCGAATTCAATAAAGCCGCCCGTGAACTTCATAAAGGAATAAAGAATGAAGATGATGTTCTTGATATGTTAAACGAACGCATCAATCGCTCTTTTGATGCTGATGGTTATTTCAATACACAGTACATGCAAACAATGGTAGACAAACTTTTTGAGCAGAAAGACGATGAAAGAGCAGGATACTATCGATGGTCTGCCATACGTTACTTTTTATATGAATATAATGCGTATTTAGTAAAGGAAAAATACCATGGTCAAGGTGAATTGAAATGGGATTCATTTAAGCAGAGTGAAAAGGACAAAATCTCTATAGAACATATTTTTCCTCATAAAGCCGAAGGTTATTGGGCTGAACAGTTCAAGAATGTAGACAAGGATAAATGGCCCATTTATGAAGGTTCTCTTGGAAATCTGCTTTTGCTTAGTCAGAGAATAAATGCCGAGTTGCAAAACGATGACTTCGAAACGAAGAAGAAAGGTCGTGAGAGTGCTGATGAGAGTAAAAAGAGAACAGGTTACTCTAAGGGTTCTGCTGCTGAACTGGAAGTTAATCAGAATGAAAACTGGACTCCTGACACCATAGAAAAGACAGGTATGACCATGCTGAAATTCATGGAAGATGACCAATGGGGATGGGGAATAAAGTTCAGGTCTTTGGAAGAAAAGAAAAAATTGCTTCTTCCTGGAGTTTACTAACGCATATGCATGATTGGAATAAATATATAGAAAGACCGATATGAGATCCCTGATCTGGCAACAATCGTAGAGAAATGATTAATATAAACAAAACGATATGATCAATAATACAACATCGAGTCTTTGGACAATGGTAATTCGTATGGAAGAACCTGCCGATTGTTCTCGCTTTATAGATATCTTTAAGGCAAAGGATTTGCCTGGAAAGGATATGTGGCCTCGCCAACAGTCATTTGTCTGGAACTACGACAAGAATACCGAGGAGGCGGAGGCTGAGAGGATGGTTGAGGAACTGAGCCGTGAGATGGGTGACGTAGAAATGATGGTATATCGTTTTGACAATAGCGGATCACCCAATCATATTGAGGAGTTCGCCTGGGCATGTAATGGCGAAATGGAGTGGCAACAGACCGACGCAGGATTCCTGCATATGGCCGAATGGCTGAACTATCGCGACATTGATGATCTTTTCACGATTGAGGAAATCATCTTTGATTCCGAATATGTGTTTAAACGGTTACTCACCAAGGCGCGTGAAGGTCACGAGAACTGTCAAGGTGCACTGATCGATGTGCTGTTCTGGAGCGACTATTTTGAACATACGTTCAGTGAGTTGAAGCCTGAAGATGAACAATGGTTGCGCCGTTGGGCTAACGAGAAGAATAGCGCCAAAGCAGCCACACTTTTGATCGTCGGGATGGAGAACCGTTATCGAACGCGGGAAGAGGAATCTACAGACAATGATACTGGCAAACAGATGACATTTGTTTATGCAGATAAAATTGAAGGTGAAACGCTCTTCCCTCGAAACGATGCAGAGACAAAGCGTCTTTCTAACTGGCTCTGTCAAAACAGGCAGCAGATAGACCCTGCAGAAATGGACATTATCAGGAACATCCTAAAAAGAGATATGTAATGAAGAAACTATTCACCATACTATTTTTATCATTGACGCTGGCTGTGCAGGCGCAGCGGCAGCAGATATCGTATATCGAGGAGACGAAGAACTGGTACTACGTCTATGATGAGCAAGGCAAGCGTATCGGCGGTCTGTCGCGCAGTAGTGTGGGCGAACTGAAAGGGTGGGGCAGTGACTTCTTCGTGTCGAAGCGTTATTCTTACTATTATATCTGTGATGCCAAAGGCAAGACGCTGAAAACGATGAATGTTTCAGATGTTGGTGAGATCGTTGGTGTCTCCAATAGTACCATCACCAGCCGCAAAGGCAGTTGGATATTCACATGGAGCAAGGAGGAAAAGAAAATCAGTGCCAGAAGTGCTCAATGAAAAAAAAATTCTGTGATTATTGAATTTTTCTCCAGAAGTTACTATATTATCTTCGCAAACCAAATAAAACGTTAGAAATGAAGAGAGTATTTATTGACATGGACAATGTGCTGGTGGACTTCCAATCGGGACTCGACCAGGTGAGCGAGGAGGTAAAGGCTGAGTACGCAGGAAGGCTGGATGAGATTCCTGGCTTGTTCGCCAAGATGAAACCCATAGAGGGAGCCATCGAGGCTGTACACGAACTGCAGAAACATTACGACCTGTTCATCTTGTCAACTGCTCCTTGGAAGAATCCGTCGGCTTGGTCGGACAAGGTGGAGTGGGTGACAAAATACCTTGATGATGTGTTCCACAAGAAGATGATTATCACGCACCGCAAAGATCTCTGTCAGGGTGACTATCTGATAGACGACCGTGGGAAGAATGGCACTAGTGAATTTGCTGGCGAATGGATTCATTTCGGCTCTGAGTTATTCCCGAATTGGAATGATGTGTTAGATTATCTGTTGCCAGTGGAGGAGAAACCGAGTTTGGACGATTTGCTTATTGAAATCGGTCGCACACCATTACTAACTCATGAGAAAGAATTGGAACTGATCAAGGCTGTACAGAAGAAAGGTACCGGTTGCGACGAGATGAGGCAATTGGAAAAGGCCAATATGCGATTCGTGGTGAGCGTGGCCAATCAGTATCAGAAGCGTGGCCTGACACTTGATGAACTGATTGAGGCTGGATTAGAAGGATTGAGGAAAGGTGCAATGAAATATAACTTAGATGCCGACTACAAGTTTATCGCCTATGCCGTCTGGTGGATTCGGCAGTCGATTCTTCAGGCTATTGGTGACAAATAAATGAATACTTGTGTCATGGGTAATTGGATTCAATAACTAAAATTAATATATTATGAGCGAAAGTCATGGAACATCCCTCAGATTGAAACGTCATGAGGATTTAGTAAAAGTAGCAGCGTACGTAAAGCAGCAGGTGCGCGAAAAAAGTATAGAACAGGTAGGTGAAGACCTTTCTGAAGACGATAAATATGTAGGACTTCAGATTAATGAAGAAAAGAATGAAATCATCTGGCACGACTATGGACACCACGGAGACCATCTTGCATTCACTCCTATTGCAGAAAGTGTTATCAAGGAGTTCCCTGGGGTTGAGATGGAACGTCATGACTGGTGGGGACCACAAGAAGCGTGGAACTATGTCATCGCCGATGGTAAATGGCAAGAATATATCCTTTGGAAGTTCGTCGCATATATTTACGGAAAGGGCGAGGAGGTTCAATTAGAGTACAAGGAACCGAAAGATGGACGAGCCGAGGAAGAAAAACAAGAAGAACGCGACAAGATGTGTAAGGAAATGGCAGAGCGCCTCAGCCGGTTACATCCTGACGTGGAGATTGCGGTATATGCTTATGATTGGTGGCAGTATCCCACGAGTGTCGAGGAGTTCTATAGAGCAAAAGACGGACGTGCCACTAAAGAAATGGTGGATCGCGGATGGGTGGCAATAATGGATTGTGCTTACCTCGATGCGATGGAGTGGGTAGAGAGTATCGGTCATGTGCTTCTTCACCCAATGGAAGATGCTGCTGAAGTCATCAAACGGGCACGTGAGGACGAAGACGCTTTTATTGCTACCGAAATGCTGCTGCATGGTGACACAGCAAGATATTTCAGCCTGATAGAACCTGCCGACAAGGAATGGCTGATGAAACAGGTGGAGGAACGTGAAGACGTCTGCGCCATCTACTGTCTGCTTCATGGAATGCACCACAAGTATAAATACTGGACGGAGACGTTTGTGGATGAAGACACCAATATGGAAGTGGAACTTCTTCGTTATGAGGATGTCGAGGGCGCCACTTTCGAGAAGAGCGAAGGTGAGGAAGAGCGTCTGATTCAAATGGTCATGGAAAAGAAGGATCGCCTTACCATCGAAGAGCTTACGAAACTTTGCTCTGAAATAGACGATAACCAGGAACTGCTGCTGGAGCGAATCAATAAAGGCGACGAGGAGGCTGCAGTCTTTATCAATGATCCCGCCACACTGCAAGAGCTATGTGACAAAGGTAAGAAGTATGCTGCCTACGAGCTCTACCATAAGTGCATGTGGGGTGATGAGAAGAATGGTATCTTCATCAACAAACGAGAGGCAAGGCATTATTTTGACCTTGCCGGTGATGTTCCGCAGCAATATGAAGAAGAGTGGGACGATGTGGATGACCCTGGTGAAGAGTGCCCAGAGGAATTCTGCTACATACTCACGGGCGATGCCAAAACGCTTGATGCGGTAGAAAGACTCATCAACGACCTCTGCCAGCAGTTTGGCACGCCTGGTAATGAACTGGGGCTCTACGTGCCACAACAGATGCTGATGAAGCTGCTCGTAGGTTCTGATTCCATCTACTATCGTGGCAATGTCATCAGCATGGAACGACAAACCTCTGACCGCCTTCTCATCACTACCGAAGCCGACAAGGGAGAACCTCTGCTCTATGCCCTGCGCGAGTGTTTCGAGAATTTAACTGTGGAAATGAAATCAGAAGAGTAATGATTTTCACAGACTATTGGAAAGAAAAGGCTGCCAAGCGCCGGAAGTCGTGGGTGAGCAAAGCCAAACGCTTTGCTGAACAACACACGCAATTGGAGGATATCCGCAAGGAAGTGTATCTTCCGCTGGATTTTGGTGTGAATTTCAGTTTTGAGGACTATAAGCCCGGGCATTTTATCAAGCTAAATCCTTTAATCTCTTGGCAGGATATGAATTTCCGTTTCTCAGAAGAAGGGCTGCGGGCTGCACTCGAAGCTGAAGGTGCTGATTTGAATAGCTTCAAGATGGAGGTGAATCGCCAGTCCCTTAAAGGTAAGGAGGCTCCGCAGCCAAAGAATAGATGGGAAACTTATTCCTATATGCCAAACAAGGTTTTTGACTATGAAAAGATATACCTTGACTGGCTGCAAAGGATGTATGAGATTTGCACCGATATGGAAACAGTACACTTGTCTTTTGGTCAAATCACAATGACTGTCAAACGCTATAGTACAGAGGGAATGCCTTTTGGCTATTACGAACTGAACCCCTGTGAGCAGTTGACTAAATCGGCTATGCTCATGCAGGAGACTGACTTCTATACGCTAAACGTAGCGACTCTGTTGATGGAGGCTGCTGCGGAATGGGAATTGCGACAAGAAGAACTTAACTACTATGCCAAGAAGTTGAAAATCCGTACGATGGAGGCTGCTATTTCTGACAGCATTGAATTCGAACTGTGGGATGACAAGAAGTTGCAGAAGAAGATCCAAGAATACATTGAGAAGGATTATCAATTAGATAAGATCTTGGAACAGGTGCTCCGTCCCTGGAAGATGGCTATCAAGAAATATATCGATGCTGCCACAGAGCGGACACTGAAAGAGCAAGTGCAGACTTTTGAGCATTTTAACCATTGGAATAAAGATCTATTTTGGGAAAAAGAACTTGTTCCCTATCTGAATAGTTTAGGACTGCAAGATATGGAGATTAATGCGTCTGAGGACAAAATGAATATAGCCATCAAGACCGAGGGCTTCCAGTGTTCCATCATCAGTGCTTATTATGGCATATATTTGTACCCAAATAGTCATTACGAGAGATGTCAGATTGAGATGTTACCGAAGACACCACTTAGTGCCATTGGTGAGTATCTGAAAATGATGCCAAGGCTCAGTCAAAAGATGGAAGAGACACTCATTACAACCATGCATATCCATGATCAACAAATGATGCAGAAGCCTGAGTATCGGCATTTTGTTGAAATCATGGAGCCTCTTGCCGTTCAAAACGCAGGTAAACCCGTAGGTAAATTGCTGAAATATATGCGTTGGGAGGCTGGACGACTATATACAACAAAAATTTTATCTTCCGCAATTAAAATTACCAGCGATACAAGATTTTGCTATGTCGTAAGGGATGAAGTGCGAGAACAATATGTCGATGCAGAATGCCACAATGTATTCGTTTTCGACCCTGTAACAACAGACGTTGATGCTTGGATTGCCGCCAACCGACACGGGAAAGGCACTCCAAGATATAAGTTAACGGTTGGAGATTATGTGCGCTCATTCATGTCCGGGAACTACAATAATCTTTTCATATCTTTCGATTTCGTTGATCAAAAACTATAAAACAATATGGCAATAGCAATTAACAGTAAAGAACTGCTGACACTTTTGGAGGTGACTCCTTCGTGGCAGAACATCATGTTGACGGGCCGACATGGTATCGGTAAGTCGCAGATCCTGACGAAATACTTTGAGTCGAAAGGCATGCGCGTTGTAGCCCTTTTCCTCGGACAGATGAGCGACCCTGGCGACTTGCTGGGACTACCCAACAAGGACGAGGCGACAGGTAAGACCACCTTTATGCCACCCTATTGGTTCCCTGTGGACGGCAAGCCCATCGTACTGTTCCTCGACGAGTTGAACCGAGCCCGTCCTGAAATCCTGCAGACAGTGATGGACCTTGTGCTGAACCGTAAACTGGCAGGTCGGCCTTTACCAGAAGGCAGTCGTATTATCTCGGCTTGTAACGATGGTGATGAGTATCAGTTGACGGATCTCGACCCTGCATTGGTTTCACGCTTCAATATATATACCTTCCGGCCTTCGGCAGAGGAGTGGTTGCTATGGGCAGAGCGTGAGGGACTGGATGAGCGCGTTATCAGTTTCATCAGTGCCAATCCTGAGATGCTCGACCGTAGTGCTGATACCAAGGAAGAGCAGGGGCTGGAGAAAGATCCTGACCGTCGTGCCTGGGAGAAGGTGGCGCGACTGTTGGAAAATGTGCCAAATCCGTTACCTGTGCATCAGAAGGTAGTGGCAGGTATCATCGGCATACAGGCTGCTGCGCAGTTGTTCCTCTCATTCCGTAAGGAGGATCTTACTCCCATCGACCTGTTGACGGACTTCAAGAAGGCCAAGAAACGACTCGACAAGTATGAACTGCATCAGCTCTCACTGCTCAACGATGCACTGGCCCGTTTCTTCGAGACTGACAAGGCCGATACACTGGAACGTAAGACGGTGTGCGAGAATCTGAAAGCCTATCATGACTATCTGCTCAAGAAGAATCGTGAGGCTTATGCCCATTTCGTATCGCTCATTGATGGCACAGGTTATAAACAGATGCTGCTTCTGATTAATAAGGAGATGCCAGAGACCTATAAGCAAATCGTGGAATTCATCCAGACACTATGACGGCCCGAGAGCGCATACAACAGGAAGCTGAACAGTGGTTCTTGACAGAGCCAGTGCTTTTTGCCGTGTATTGTAGTCATCGACTCGAGATGAATGCCAATATGCTGTGTCCGCTGCGAACGGGAAAAGGGCGTGTTGAATACAATCCGACAGCCATCGATGCCCTGCAAGACAATCAGTTGAAGGACTTGCTGAAGGTGGAGATGATTCGCATCCTGCTGCAGCATCCTTATGCCCGTCAGCCGTTGGGTTGCCTACCCATGATACTTCAAACTGCCAGCGATATGGTCATCTCGCCTGCCTATAAGTTTATGTGGATTGACCTTGCAAAGCCTGAAGATTATGGTTTGCCAAAAGGACAATATTACGAGTGGTATGCGAATCGGTTGAACGACATGGTTCAAGGCCAACAAAGTCAGAGTCAAGGTAAAGAACAAAGCCAAGACCAGAATCAAGGCGGAGGGCAGGGTCAAAAACAAGAAACGGATTCAACAGAAAAGTCTGCGGAATCAGCAACATCAGGAACAGATGGCGAGGATTCTGGTGAAAACGATAAGATGGGGGGGAAGTCAAAAGGAACTGATTATACCTCGCTCTGGGAAGAAGACCAGTTTCAGGCGCGTCAGATTACAGACCTCGTTCAGAGTTCGACACAGTGGGGTAGTTTGCCTGGCGATATGGTGGAGCTGATCAAGAAGGCTGCTGAGGGAAAGATTGACTACCGCGGAGCCCTGCGCACTTTCCGCTCCAGCATCATCTCACAGAAACGCCGCCTGACTCGTATGCGCCCCAGTCGTCGCTTTGGTTTCGAACAGATGGGAAGTCATTACGATTTTACCACCCGTATTCTTATCGCTATTGATACCAGCGGCTCTGTTGACTCAGATATTCTGGGACGATACTTCCGTATCATCACCACCTTCTTCAAATATGGCATTCAGGAGATAGACGTGCTGATGTTCGACCATGAGGTTCAAGGCATGCCCATCAAATTGGATGAAGCCAAGAAGAATAAGCAGGAGTTCAAGGTGAAAGGACGTGGCGGCACAGACTTCCAGGCACCCGTCGATTATGTCAAAGAAAACCCCAATTACGATGGTCTTATCATCATCACTGATGGCTATGCCCCAACGCCAGAAGTGCCACCATTCCTGCGCACCAAACTCCTTTGGATTATCGACAACGAGCAATCCTATAAACTGAGATACGAATCCCTGCGAAAGACAGGACGCGTCTGTCTGATGGAACTATAACAATAAAGACTCTAGATATGGATAAAATGATCGCCCACAATGAAAAAGATGCTCAGAAGCGTCGTGCCACTTGGGAAGAAAAATATTTATTTTTCCAAGGACACCATTATAGTATTGAAGAAATCAGAAAAAGTATAAATCCTCCTATCGAAGTAACCGGGCACTTTTTTAATTCGCCTCAGAATCCATATAGACCGTTCAATCCATTGATTTGTTTTGAAAACGGCGTTTTCTCGTTCTCAGAGCAGGGACTTCGCGAAGCCTTAAGCAAACTTGGAGCAAATATGAAAGATTTGAAGATGACTGTCGGAAAGGAGAAAGGTCCTCTTTATTTAGACAGTTGTTTTCTTCCACCCCCTATTCGTTTCGAATATGGAGGCCGTGACGACATTTTCAGTCAAGAATGTGTGATTACTTATAAAGGTATTCAAATGACAATCTGTCGAATGCATATCAAAGGTGTACCATTCGGCATATATCGTGTTCTTCCTGTCAAAGAGATGCCATGCGAAAGTCACCTAACACTCAAGGAAGACGAATTCTATTTGTTAGACTTGCCAACACTCTTGCTTGACCTGAGTTTTGAATATGAGTTGCGACAGGAAGAACTGAAGTTTTATATGAAGCAAATGCGCATCAACACTATAGAGACTTTAGTCTTAGATGAAGACCACATCGCACTTGATGACATAGATCCTGCCAATATTCAGTCTTGGATGGATCGAATCAGAGACTATTTCATGCGGATGACAGAAAAGTACCAAGATCAGGTGTTTATATACAATCTTGGATTAAAGCCCAAGTCTCCTGGAAAGTTTGTGCGCTGTTATGGTGGTCCCACAAAAGATGGTTTCCGGATGGGGCATGCTCCTTTAGAAAAGTTCCTGAAATCATGCAGGGAAGAAGAGATAGAAATGGATTTGTCCGCGTCCTCTCCTGTTTATTTAAAAGCCCCAATTGGTTATATGACAACTGCTACATTTAAGGTTGGAGACGAGGAAATGGTGATTGAAGAACGAGTGTTCCCCAAAGCTCCCATAAAGGACACGATTGCCATTTTCCCCTATGCTAAAGATCGTAGTTTCCAGATTACCATTCAAGGCTACATAGGAATGCATGCCATCATTGGCTATCTGAAACAAATGCCCGAACTGAGCCAAAAGATGAAAAAACTCTCTGAATCTTTGAATTTTTGACGAGAAATGACTATATTAGTAATAAACATCTAAACAATAACATTATGGCTAACATTTGCACAACCAATTATGTGATCGAGGGCAAGAAGGAAGAACTCGATGCACTGTATCAGAAGATGAAGGAACTCCAAGGCCAAGACCTCGGACTACTAGTTAAGGCCTTGGGCAAGAATCCTGATGAGATGGAATGTCGAGGTGAATGGACAGAACTTGTTCGCGAGGATGAAACCCTTCGCATGACCTTCGAGACCGCTTGGACGCCTTGCTACGAAGTCACTCTGTTGATGAAAGCTGTTTATCCATCGCTTCGTATCTTCTACAAAGCAGAAGAACCTGGTTGCGAAGTCTATTTGAAGAACGATGCCGAGGGCAAGTATTTCCCTGAGACAGAAGCCGATGGCCATCCTTTCAAGTTGATGACTGGGAAAGATGAGAATGAGCAAATCCGCCTCATCCGTGCTATTCAGGAAGGAAAGATTAAGCTTGAACCAAAGAAGTAACGGCTTCCTGAAAAAAAGTTGCCATGTTTTTTGAATTTTTTCTCGAATGTGTCTATATTATGCACATCGGACATTTAAAATTCAAAAGATATGGCAACAACTATTAAAAGTAGAAAGAAAAATCAACAGAAGTCTGTACCCACACTGTTGCAGGCTATTGAGAAGGTGGTGGAACTGGCAGAGGACTCGAAAATGAGTGATGAGTTCATGCTGAAGGCTGCACCAGAGATTAGTCTGCTGGCAGAGAGCTTTGGCATTACAGAACGACAGGCTGTGCTGTTCTGCGTCTGTATGGAGAAAGGACCGAGAAGGGTGGATTATGATGATCTGGCCTCGTATCTGGATCTGAATAAAATAGGTGTGCTGAGTTATGCCAGTGATATTGATGCCCTGGTGCGTCGCCGTCTGTTGAAGTTCCGTGATGTGAAAGATGAGGATGACTTCGATATTCCCTCCGTCGTGATCCGCTATCTGAAGCATAACGAGGTGTATCAGTTACCTCTGCGTAAAGGGCTCGACTGTGCGTCGATGTTTGAATTGCTCGACCAGTGGTTTGAGGATTTGGATGATGATGCGATCACGCCCCATGACCTTTGTGAAGAGTTGCAGACGCTTTTTGAGGACAATCCACAAGTTGGCTTTGTGAAGCATCTGAAAGAGTATTATCTGGACGATGAAGATGAGATGATGGTGGCCTTCTTTGCCCATCGGTTGGTGAATCGGGACGATGATGATATCCGCTTTAGCGATATCGAGGATCTGTATGACAGCAGAGCAGACTTTACCAATGCGAAGGGTAAACTGAGAAGCGGGGAGCATAAGCTACAAAAAAAGAAGCTGATTGAGCATAAGTGTGTGGATGGGCTGGCTGATGTGACCAAATACAAACTGACGGAAGCGGCCAAGCGTGAGCTGTTGGCAGAGATGAAGATCAATGAGGCCGAGGAGAAACTGGCGGATATGCTGGATTCGAGTAAATTGACGGAGAAGAGGCTCTATTTCCCCAAGGATATTCAGCGACAGGTGGAGGAGCTGGGCAGTTTCCTGCAGCCAGAGAATTATCAGAAGATTCAGGAGCGTATGAAGGAAAAGGGATTCCGTTATGGTTTCGCCTGTCTGTTCTATGGTTCACCTGGTACTGGTAAGACGGAGACGGTCTATCAGTTGGCTAAGAAGACGGGACGGAATATCATGGTGGTGGATGTGCCGCAGTTGAAGAGCATGTGGGTAGGACAGAGCGAGAAGAACGTAAAGGCACTCTTCGACCGCTATCGTGAACAGGTGAAAAAAGCCAAGTTGACACCCATCTTGTTATTTAATGAGGCTGATGCCATCATCGGCAAGCGCAAGAGTGGGGCAGAGAATGCGGTGGATAAGATGGAGAACTCGCTGCAGAACATCATCCTGCAGGAGATGGAACAGCTCGATGGCATCATGATTGCCACCACCAATCTGCAACAGAACATGGATAAGGCCTTCGAGCGCCGATTCCTCTATAAGATCAAGTTTGACAAGCCTACGGAAGAGGCACGTGCCAGCATCTGGCATGAGATGATTCCTGACCTCAGTGAACTGGATGTTCACACCCTGGCTTCGAAATATGACTTCAGTGGAGGTCAGATTGAGAATATCGCCCGCCATTATGCCATAGACACCATCCTGCATGGCCAGAGCGAAGATGTGCTCCCCATGCTCATCCGCCACTGCGACAACGAGCGTCTCGATGAGAAGAATGTGAAAAAGATAGGATTTTAAGAGGAAAATTTGGTGGTTTCGAGATTATTGCCTATCTTTGCAATATGAAAACGAGAAACCTATACATGAATATTGAAGAATTATGTACTATTATTTAAGAAATATGAAGAAGATCGT